>Ga0265594_1001457_pt1 | contig 18257 bp, 18 predicted proteins | sample saktaG_11_FD_190147 | JGI IMG/M metagenome (GOLD analysis project Ga0265594, IMG submission 190147) | Saline water microbial communities from Sakinaw Lake, British Columbia, Canada - sak_2011_5_24_80m | ecosystem: Environmental > Aquatic > Non-marine Saline and Alkaline > Saline ... | reverse complement strand
ATTTTTTGCAATCTCTCTTCAATTTTTTCATACCCCCTATCTATTTGATTAATATTCCCAATTGTAGTTTTGCCTTTAGCCATTAGTCCAGCTATTACTAAGCTTGCTCCGGCTCTTATATCCCAGGAATCAATTTTCATGCCCCTTAATAAATTCTGCCCAAAAATAAATGCTCTATGCGGATCAACTCTTTCAATATCTGCCCCCATTTTTCTAAGTTCATCAACATAACTAAATCTATTCGGATACAAGGGGTCATGAATTAAACTTTTTCCTTTGGCTTGAGTTAATAACGGCACCACAATTGGCAATAAATCAGTTGGAAAACCTGGATAAGGAAGAGCCTGTACACGTACTGGGTTTAGATTATCCGCCCCCCAAACTTCAATCGATCCATCTGTTTTTTTAAACTCCACTCCTATTTCCTTTATTTTCGCTAAAAAAAGATCTAAATGTTCCGGCACTATATTATTTACTTTAACCTTTTTACCAACAACAGCTCCGATACTAATAAATGTACCTGCTTCAAGATAATCAGGAATAAGTTTATGTTCCACTCCTTTTAATCTTTTCACTCCTTTAATTTTTAAAGTATGAGTTCCTGTTCCTTTTATATTCGCCCCCATGTTATTCAACATTTTAATTAAATCCTGAACATGTGGTTCGCACGCCGCTCCTTTTATTATAGTTTCTCCATCAGATAAAGTGGCAACCATTATTAAATTTTCCGTAGCCGTAACACTAAACTCTGACAAAACAATCTCCTTGGTCTTAAGTTTTTCAGAATTAAAATAATAAAATTCCCCTTTTTCTTCAAACTCAACTCCCAATTCTTTAAGCGCTTCTAAGTGTGTAGTTATGGGCCTTAATCCTATTCTATCTCCTCCCGGCCTAGAAACTTTAAACTTTTTGAATCTTGGTAAAAGTGCTCCTATTAAAAGTACGGAAACCCTTGTTTTAGACATTTTCTCAAAATCTATTTTTTCAGGATTAATATTGTCTCCGGTTTTAATTTTAACTTTCCGATCACCTACCCAATCTACTTTTGCCCCCATTGTTTTTAATATATCTAAAAGATTAAAAATATCAGAAATTTTAGGAAGATTATCAATTATACATTCTTCACTAGTAAGTAAAGTAGCAGCTAAAATAGGACCGGCAGCATTTTTAGAACCATTGACTTCAATTTCACCTTCCAGTTTTTTTGCTCCTTCAATTATGAATTTTTCAATCATTTTTTAAGTTTATTTATCAATATCAGATTCTTTATTTTATCTTAAAACTATGAAATTGGCAATAGTTTCAACAAAAAAACAGTTTTTAACAACTGTTTTAATTAGGTGCTTTTTCACCTTTTATTTATTTTATAGGCAATTCAATATAAAAAGTAGAACCAGAGTTTTCTCCCGAACTTTCAGCCCGGATTTTACCATTATGAGCCTTGATAATGTTTGAACTAATATATAATCCTATCCCCCGACCTAAAGCATATAGTTTTTCAGCTCCTTTGCTTCTTTCAAAAGTTTTTTTAAATAAACTATTAATTTCTTTCTTACCAATACCGATACCAGTATCTTTTATTATAATTTTTAACTTTTTATTTTTCATTTCTAGAGATATTGTTATCCCGCCTTTTTCAGTATATTTAATTCCATTATCTACAATATTATAAATAGCTTCTCTCAATTTCGCATAATCAGCTTTAATCATGGAGATGCGATTTAATTTTTCAATTCTAAGATAAATGTTTTTCTTTTCCGCTTCCATTTTAAACTCTTCAATAATTTCTTTAATTAATTTTTGAATATCAACTTTTTCTATCTTCAGAATTTTTTTACCAACTTGAAACTGAGAAATATCTAAAAATTCATTAACTAAGTTTATAAGCTTCTGAGTTGCCCCCGAAAAGAAAACAAGTTTTTCTTGGGCTTTTTTATTAAGTTTTCCATAATCCCCTTCTATCAACATTGAGGCATACCCTTTCATTATAGTTAATGGTGTTCTTAAATGATGTTGAGTAGCAAGAATAAATTGATTTTTAGCCTCGCTAAGATCTTTAAGTTCCTGATGCGCTTTTTTCTCTACCTCGTAAGCATGTTCTATTTTATTATATGCTTGTTTTAATTCCTTTGTTTGCTGGTCAACTTTCTCCTGGAGGTTTTCGGAAAGATCTTGAACTTTTTCATAAAAACGAGCATTTTCTAAAGCGATTGAGGCCTGATTAGAAAGAGCAATTAAAAGGTCAATATCTTCTTTGGAATAAGCATCCCCTGATATTTTTTTGCCCAGAACTATAATACCCATAATTTTATCTTCTCGGAGAAGAGGTAAACAAATATCCGCTTCAATCTTATTCATGTTATCCTTAAGTCTTTCTAATCTATTTTTTTCATCTTTTAGAACAGAATCTTTTTGAATTAAAGAAAGTTCTTCATAAACTAATGGTTTTTTTCTTTTCTCTAAGTATTTAGTTAGAAAATTATCCGTAACTAGAGAAATCCCATTTTCTTGTTTAAAACCAATATTTTTTAAAATAGTATAATGACCATCTTGTTCTCTCACTAAAATAACTGTTCTATTCAGTTTCATTGTCTCAATAAGAGTACTAACAATCAAAGAAGTTAATGCATTTAAGTCTAATACCCGAGTCATTTCATCCCCTAAATTAGTAAGAACTTTTTGATAAGAATAAAAAGTATAATAAAAATATCTAGAAGCTAGTTTTTCAAAAAGTGTAAAAAAATATTGAAAAAGTAGAATACTAATCACAATAATCAACGGCCCCAGAATATTAAAAGATATTGGTTGAATTAATTTATTATTAAGAAAAACCAAAGAAAAGCTTATTCCAATAACCGACAAAAAACTAAAGATATAAATAATAGTCCGTCCCATTGCTATTCTCATATCCATTAAGCGATAATGAGAAATTGCATAACTAAGAATAAAAGGATAAAGCCATATTAAAAAATTACCATAAGGATAAAAAGGAATTCCATACCATAAAGGAAAATTGGTTATTCCTCCGCCAAAACCAATTAGCATTGCTAAAAGAATATATTTTATTTGCTCATGTTTATAACCAATCGAATTTTTATAAACCTTCAAAAGTTCATAACAAGCATAACCAGTCATTCCAATATATCCAAAAATAAGATATAAATGATATAAAATACCTGGTTCTGGCCACCATAAAAAAGAAAGTTGTGGTGTAACATTTTTTATATATAAAGAACTGGAATTGAAAAAAAACAGAACAATCGCAAATATATATCCACCAATTATTATTAATCTTCGCTTTTTTTGAATATCAAGTATAGATAAAACCCAATGAAGAAATGTTATAGGGATAAATGCTGAACCAATACTAAAGAATCGAATCCAAAACAAGGCCATTTCTTTTTCTCTACTAATATGCCAAAAACCATAACTTAAAGACCACACTGCAAGAGAAAGGGTGAGTAAACCAAAAGTTTTATTGGTTAATTTTTTAGGATTCTTAAAATATATAAAACTACCAAAAATAATCGCTGCAATTCCATTTATAAATCCTGATAAAGCAAAAATATTCATGAATCAAATAAAAATAAAAGGTCCCTGAAATGTTTATTAAATTTTAACATTTTTTCAGGGACCTAACAATATCCTATTTGTAAACTCTATTTACCCAAACTTGTCGAGCAAAAGATTTTTCCCAAATCGGATTTATAAAACCAATTTTAAACAACATTTTCTCTAATTCATCCTTCTCTAAGAAAGTGTATACACCTTCTCTGCCTTTTTTTTGAATCTCTAAAGCATGTTTTAAAATCCTTGTACCTTGTAGAATTCTGGAAAAATCTTTATTAACGATGTACTGATAAAAATTTAGCATATCTGGAATCGAGGATAAGAATACCCATTGAAAATGGACATTCTTTTTAGGAGTTGACCATACCATGTATCCTTTCGGTTTCAAAACTCTGTATGTTTCTTTAAGTACTTTCTCAAACCCATTTTTTCCATTTTGTCCTTGAAAATCAATAATGTAAGGGATAACTAAATTAGCTACAATTAGGTTAAAATAATCGTCTGGAAATGGTAATTTTTGTCCGATGTCTCCATATATCAATTCTAATGGGATAGAATGATTCATCTTTTTTAAGGCTTCTTTTGCTGGTTTTAATACTATATCTATCCCAATAATCTTCCTCACTTTTTCTTTAGATTTTTTCCAGATTATCTGACTCATTTTCGCTGGCCCACAACCTATATCCAAGCAAACATCTCCTTTTCTAGGTTCAATAAGATTTTCAATAACTTTGCTTAAACGCTGATATGGAGCTGCCTTTTCTAGATTTACATAAATTTTTGCATATTCTTCCCAAAATTCCATCTCTTTTACCCATTTTAGAATTCTTTGTTTGTTTTTTTTGCCTACCTTTTTTGTAGTAAGAAAACCTTCAATTTTTTTTGCAGTTAATTCACCCATTTTCGATCCTTCTACTAGATCAAAAAGTCCGATCATTCTGCTCACCTCCTTATATTTATTTTTTAATTTGGATTATTTTAAATCCAATACTATTATGTTTTAATCTTATCATATTTCTTCAAAAAATCAAGAAAAAACAGAGAACTATTCTCTATTTTGGTCTATTAGTATCTGATACCAACAAATTTATATAGCTTTTAAAACCTAAAATTATAAAATTTATTGGAATGAGTCTTTATAAAAACTTTATTTAAATAATTCCATAAGACAATTAACGATTTTTTCTTTTTTTTGATGCTTAATTTTATATTTTTTAACAAAAGGTTCTATCATTAAGTGTAAAATTTCATGCTATATTATTTTAATTGGATCGTGTAATAAAGCAATATTTATATAAACGTGATTTTGCAGGTTATACCCTCCTTCTACTCCATATCTACTTATATGAACTATAAACTTTTTCTTTATTTTTTGATCGAAAAAATCTTCCAAAATTGAAAAAAATTGGTTTTCCTGCTTTTTCCATTCTGATTCTATTTTTTCTATCTTTGATAGATATTCCTTTTTTTATAAACAACCTGCAATGATTGGTTAGGTAAGGTAAATGGGTATCTATTTTTTTCAAACCACTTTGCCTTTCTTTTTGTTAATTCAACTATGGTAGATTCTACTCCGAAGTACGACATCCAAAGAATAAAAAAGAGCAGTTGAAATCTGGTAAAATAGTTAATAAGCCAACATTAATTATTAATAACCAAATAATCAGCATGCTTTATAAATATTTTACCCTAAAACAAAGAAATGAACTATCTGCTTTATTGAGAGCTATCATCTCGACTGATTAAAAATAATAAACAAAACATTTCCCAAAACTGTTGTTTGGTTCAATTATCTTTTCTCTAACTAAAACCTATTTCTTCTTATTATTCTTTTTTGCTTTGCTCTTAACCCTAAGCTTTCTTACTTTCTTAGAGTCGAGAACTGCTTTGCATTTAGACATAAGATTTTATTCTCGATTAAATTCCTATTAATAATAATATATATATTTAATAAAAAGCAATAGTTAGAATTATTTTATCATCTTCCATAAATCTTTCTTTTTTTCCATTTCCGTTATTTTTCTCATCCAAAAACTTTTTGGCTTTGAAATAAGGTTGACGTTTTCCATCAGATTTAAGTAATTGTTAATGATAATCGGAGGCGCTTTTCTAAAAAAATTAATTACTTTGCGACAGAGCTGTTCCCTTTCTTCTTCTGTCAAAGAAGAAATATATTTACACCCCAGACTTAAACCGATAATTAATCTATTTTGTTTAAATTTTACCTTTATCGGATACAATCTGCAATCAAGTGGTCTTTCTTTGTATATCAGACACTTACCTTTTTTATAAAATAAGCATTTTGGAATTCGATTTAAAATTCTTTTGTTATTCTCATTCCGAGCAAACGAATCAAGGCAATAAAGGTTTCTATTTATTTCAACTATCGAATATCCCTTTTTTGAAAATTCTTTTGTCTCTTGTTTTAGCAACCAACCATAGGTCCCACAACAGGTGTTACAATTCTTACAAGATTTACTGATATTAAGAAAAAGTTTACCGGACAACTTATAAGTTTCTTTTAATTTCTTATTCACTTTAATTATTTAGATAAATCTTTTATTAACGATTTGATAATTTTATCACGAGCAATTAAATTAATCTTAGCATAACCTTTGTACTTCGGATTCAAAACATCTATAGCCGCATTATTAAGCCAATAGTATTTGTGCCTTACTCTTTTCTTTCTTAAAATATTATCTAAATTCGCAAACATGAAGAAGCCGCAGTTAGGAATTATATGTTCAATATTGTTCTCTAAAAATACTTTTCTTAAAACCTTATATCTCTCAAAGGCAAACAGACCAACCGGATTCGTTTTATTCTCAATCATTTTATTAAAAAGTCTTTCTCTTTGAATATGACCGAAATAACAACTTGAACCGGTATTGGCAATTGAGATTCTGGCCACTTCTTTAGAAAACTTCTTGGGGCATAAAAGATAAGAAAAACGCAAACCATGAAGGCATAATGCTTTGGTCGGACAGATTAAACGTAAAGTTAGGTCAGGATCAAGGACAACTGACGGCTCTTTTTTAACCGATGTATCCCAATCCATGTAAGAGAAAGAACCATCAACAAATATTATAGAATTCGTCTTTTTTTGCCATCTAGCCAGTTGCTTAAATACTTTATCCGAATAATGCCTGCCAATGGACCAAACAGGATCAGTAATGAAAAGAAAACTTTTTTGTTTCGGCAAATCTAATTCAATATTCTCAAAACAAGCAAAATCATCATTGCAAGGTAAAATATCCATATTGATCGCATCACACATTTTATGAATCGTAAAGTATAGCGGGAAAATACTGTAAATCTTATCAAAGCCAATCTTCCTAGCAAATAGAGTCATGGCTGCAATCATTGGAGTAGATCCTTCGCTAATAAAAACCGTAAAACTATCCTTTGGCAGTCCTTCTTTAACATGGAATTTTTCTATAGTCGCATTTAGCTTCCTGTTTGTGTCTGGAAAAGCATATTGAATCGGAATATTTGGCTTAACTTTAAATGGATTTTTATTGAAAGAGGTATACTGATGAATCTTTTTATCAAAAACCCATTCGGAAAGAAAATTAATTTTATTCTTATCAAAACATTCGTCAACCGAATAATCAAATTCATTTATTCTTCCGTTCGAAACATCCATCTCAAAGTTATTTTCAAATACCCATTCCTTATATTTCTTATTATTTTTCCTAATTTTCTTAATATTCATAAATTCACCAACGATAATTCACATTTTACCGATGGATTATTCAAACATAAAGCAAGGTCATTTTTAATCATAAACTGATAGGGGCAATTTCTCGGCCTTAACTTCATAAATCGATTCCTTTGAAATTTGAACTTTTCTATATTAACCTTTAATATGTTGCCCAAATGACAACTGGATTTTCGTTGATAAATCTCTATACAGGGATAAATATATCCTAGAGAAGAAATAAAAATGTTTTTATCGTCTATCTCACAAGAATCATAAAATAGAAAATCTTTATCTTGATAATTGAATTTCTTTAAAACATTTAATAGATACCCCTTTAGATTCAACTTCTCTTTTTTGTTGAATCCAAGCACTTTTTTATTCTTACAGGCCCTACCCCTTAAAGATATTTCATTTACTCTAATATTATTAACTTTCAAAGATCTAGCCATCCTTAAGACATTTTCAAAATCATTAATATTCAACTTACAGAGAGTAATATATAGAGTAATCGGGATTTTATGTTTTTTAATAAGATTAATAGCATTAATAATTTTCCCAAATGTTCTCTTGCCTCTAATTGAATCATTAATTTTAGCAGAGGCACCTTCTAAGCTTATCCCTATTTCATCCGTATAGTTTTTAATTTGCTTAATATTCTTATTGCTAATTAGGGTCCCATTAGATAACAATCCAATTTTCATTTTATTTTCCTTAGCTTTCTTTAAAATATTAAATATATCTTTTCTCATCAATAACTCCCCACCAGTAAAATAAATTTCTTTACATCCCCAATTTTTAAGAATATTAATTACGTTTAATGCTGATTTTTCATTTAATTCCCGCTTATTGCCAACCGCAGAGATGCAATGAAGGCAATTTAAATTACATTCCTTAGTTATTTCCCAATGACAAGTTCTTATAAGATTCTTTGATTTCATCTAAATCTATTTTAAGTTTATTGCTCCTACTTTAATCAATTGGGTAACAAAACTTCTGATTTCCTTTTCTCTAACTAAATTCTTAAACTTATTAATTAAATCAACTTCAAAATTAATTCCGTTTAAAATTTCTTTAATTATTCTTACAGCAATTTTATCCAAAACAATAGTCTGATAACGAGTAACTAAATATTTTTCCTTATGTTTAAGATTTAATTTAGCGTACTTATTAACAGCAAATTCTCGATACTTTTTAGGAAAACTTTTTAAACGACTTTCTTTCTTAAAGAATATTTTTGATAATTCTTTTAATTTTTCTGAGCCAATCAACTTCTCTTTGTTTTCTCTAACTGCGTAATCTACGCAGTATTTTTTAGAATAATTCAAATCTACCTTGCAACCGCAGGTACAATGGTAGAGAAAAGGACAATGCGTACATGGCTGCATGATCCATCTTAAATCCCTAAATTCATTTATTTTCTTCTTATTCCAAATTTTTTCAATTGGTTCCTCTAATACATTTCCATAGATAATGCTAGACTGATTGCAAATTCTAAAACTTCCATTTGGGTCAACAGCACTAAAAGTCACTCCCACGCCGCAATCAGCCCACATATTGTCCTTAATTAATCTTTCATCCAGACAAAAGGGAATGGCCGTACCAAAGCCAACTGGAATATTAAAATCATCTCTAGCTTTAATCATTTGACCTAATGCCTTTTTGAATTGAGAAAGGCTTGGCTTTAACTTGCCTGCAACCTTGCTCCCGATTCCCCCACTTTCAAATCTATCAACAAAAACACTTTCCATACCCAACTCCTTAGACAATTTAATTACGTTATACATTTGATCGTAATTCACTGACATTAATACAGGAATGCATCTAACATCAAAACCATCTTTGACATAACTTTTGATTGTCTTAATCACTTTATCGTATCCGCCTTTATTATTAGTCAGCATCTCATGTGTCTTCCTATCCCCATGAATTGGCACACCAATACAAGCTAATTTATCAGAAATTCCCTTTTTATATATCAATCCGTTGGTAACTATTGTCACTGAAGACCTTTCTGATAATAAATCAATATATTGATTGAGCTTCTCCATTTTTAAAAGAGACGGTTCCCCGCCGATAAGATAAACATGAGGAATATGCGATTGATAGACAGATTCTACTATTTTATCAATTTTAGAATAATCTATCGGACTTTTGCGATAAGGATTATAGCAAAAAATACATTTAGCATTACAAGCATAACTCATTTCAATATGAAGCAAATGCGGAATACTATAATGTTTTAATTTCTTGATCATAAAAGGAGAACAGGCATACTTTTTTTAATAAAGTATGCCTGTTATTTCTCAAGAGGTCGGCTAGCGACTTTAATAATTTCATCAAAGTTATCATCTGGAGCGGACTTAACTCGATGTTTGAATCCGCACTTAGTGCAACAGTAATAAATGATATATCCATCATTCTTAACTTCAGCACCAATTGGTTCCATCAAACCGCCGCATTCGGACTTTCTATCGCCCGGATTAATATCAACATGCTTAGACCACAAACATATAGGACAATGGTCTGTATATCCTTTGCCCTCTACTTTGTTGCCGCATTTCTCGCAGACAAAATCTTCTACATGTTTTTGAAATCTCTTTTCTTGCATAAAATCACCTCCTTATTATTTCGACCTCTTTTTGATATCATACTATTAAATTTATACTTTGTCAAATCACTATGGTAATGTATACATATTGCACTTTTATGATAATTTTCTGTTTGTCGATAGTTAAAGAGATAAATCTCTTTTTCACCCTCCGCTATCGCTTGGGAATTTAATACCAACAGACAGGATACCAACAAATAATATCAGTATCCATAGAAATTTCAGTTAAATAACTCCATAAGACAATTAATGATTTTTTCTTTTTTTTGATGCTTAATTTTATATTTTTTAACAAAAGGTTCTATCATTAAGTGTAAAATTTCATGCTGTATTATTTTGATTGGATCGTGAAATAAAGCAATATTTATATAAACGTGATTTTGCAGGTTATACCCTCCTCCTATTCCATATTTACCTATATGAACTATAAACTTTTTCTTTATTTTTTGATCGAAAAAATCTTCCAAAGTTGAAAAAAATTGGTTTTCCTGCTTTTTCCATTCTGATTCTATTTTTTCTATCTTTGATAGATATTCCTCTTTTTTATAAATAGCCTGCAACGATTGGTTAGGTAGGGTAAATGGGTATCTATTTTTTTTAAACCACTTTGCCTTTCTTTTTGTTAATTCAATTATATTTTTTTCCTCTTTTAGCGTATTTATAACAAATTTTACTTGCGAATTTTTCTTATTTTGGTAATTCATAATAAGAAAAGGTTATATCTTCAAATGGATTATTCATAATGATCCATTCCAATGTTTCTTTGTCCATATATTGGTGCGATGGAAGATCTTTTGTTTTTGCTAGTGTAATCAAGCTCATAATTTCTTTTGATTGATATTCTGCCGATATTCATAGTCCTTCTTCTTTGTAAATTCCATAAGTTCTCTGTCGGTCATTAAATGTATTCCTAATTCAAGGGCTATTTCCTTTATCCGCTTTCTCGCCAAAAAAATATCCTTTTTATCATACACCATTTTCTCTAGCTCCAAATGATGCCCCCAAGTATCACTATATTTTAAAGTAAATTCAATTTCTTTATAAAGATAATTATGACGTTTTTGAAATGCGTGTTGCATTTCATTAAGTCCCAATAATGTAAAAAGTCTTACAGATTTTTCTACATCATTTTAATCAATCAGTATTTCTGTTTCCTCAAAGTCACTTCCCTTGCCAATCTTATTTAATTTAAGCACAATTTTTGCATTCTTTTTAGAAATATTATTAACCACCTTAACAAGTTTATCCTGTAAAATAAAAAAATAGACATCTTTATTGTCTTCACTTAGGTCTTTCGCATTCTTTTCGAGAAAAATTTTTATATCATTATATTTTTTCTCACTAAACATTGAACGGAATTCTACTTCTATCCGTAACTTTTTGTTCATGAATTGAGCACATTAATAAAAAAACTTAAATCTTTATCTAATTTTACTAAAGTTAATAAATAATAGCAATTAAAGATAAGATCTATTTTCTAGGGATCTCTGTTGGTCGGTATCTAATACCAATAGACTAATTATTTTCCAAGATTTTAAAAATTGTATCAATAATATCTTCTTTTCGCCCATGTTTAATATGATATTTTCTATTGAAGAATTTAATTCTTCTTTAATTTCCCTAATCAGATATTCTTCCAAGGTTTCGTTATCTTTTTCCGTCCCCTTGGTAAAGATCAAAGATTCGGATCTTTTTGGTTGTACGCTCTCTTAATTAACAGCATCTTTTTTCATTGTCCGTTATTATAAAATTTGCAGTTTTCATTGTTTCCATAATAAAAAAGTAAAACAAATTTTAATTCATTTTACCTTTATTCAACCATATAATTAATCTATCATAACATCTATCTATTCTACATCTTTTCTTAAAAAGTCAGAGAAAAGTAGAAAACATTACAGATGATAAAATTTGACATTTTTATAAATTTCTTGTATATTTAAATATCTTTGGTCATTTAAAAAATATACAAAAAAAGGAGGCAATAAAATGTTTGCTACTATTATACTAACCCCTCGTGCTATTATTGATGGTTTAGCTGATTTAATAATAGAAGATTTGGTAAATATTACTTCCATAAAAATCTTATGGAAGAAATATTGGCAAATGGGACCAAAGCAGATATATGTGGTTTACCCAAAATTAAAAGATAAGCAGTTTTGCAATAATTTAGTAAGAAATCTAACTTTAGATAAATCTTTAATCTTACTAGTGTCGGGAAAAGATATCTATCACAAAATGGCAGAAGCGAAAGGAAAATTTCAAGTCATTGATTGTAAAAAACCAATAATTAGTGGATTAAGATTGAAGTATCGCGCTTGCGATAAAATTGTCAATAAAACCATTAATAGCCCAGTCAATGATTTATTCTTTGAATACCGACTTCATACCACAGATTCTCTAAAAGAAACAATTACCATATTGGTCCTATGTATGAATAATAAGGACATAGAAAAGTTATATAAAGTTTCGCCTAAACTTTACCGAAAAATAATAAAGGCCAAGAAAAAATAAAAGTGCCGATAAATCAATCGGCACTTTTTAAATTAAATTGATAATAACCAACCCAATATTTAACCGGAGTCTTTTTGCCATCTCCAATATAAATAATTATCTTATTTCCCCTTAATTCTTTCAAGTGACGCAAGAACTCTTTTTCTGTTAGATAAGGAGCCATTTCATTGTTTTTGATATCCTTTTCTATATTTTTTTTCAATTTAATCCGATAAAGAGATTTTGCTAATACTAGTGTTCTTTGATAATTAGTCAATTCCGATATTGAGCCAAAATATCTTCCTCCCGGTTTTAAATAAAAAACTGCTTCTGTAAGGGAACGACAAACCAAATCTGTGCCATCAAATCCACCATATTTTCCTTTTAATTTTTTAGACTCTGACTTTGCTGGCAATGCATGTTGTGGTAAATTGGCAATAATAACATTGAATTTAAAATTAATAGGAATTTTATTAAATAAATAGCTTTTATAAAATATAAGTTTATTTTGATTAATATTATTTAATTGTAGATTTTTTCTTAACTTTTTTTCGGTATTATAAATATCTGTAGCTACAACTTTTTTTGCATCCAATAATAATGCGCCAATCGACATATATCCGATACCACAACCTATATCTAATACAGTCATTCCTTTTAAATTAGGAAGAATAGATGCTAAATTTAAACTTGACCTAGATACACCAACATCCTTTAACGAAGTGCCAATTAATTTTATAGTTTTATCTTTAAAAGAAACCTCGATCATTTATTTTGTCTTACTTATTACGTCTTTTTCTCTCTTCCCATTTAAAAAACCTTTGTATCTTAATGCACCAATATCTTTCCTTAATTTAGAAGCTTGGTAAGGTTTTATAACGATTGCTGGAATATTTTTAGTATTATTTCTAATCATTTCTGCTGCCACGGCTACTCTCATACAATAAAACAACCTTAGTCCCTTAGTCGATCCGATTGGTGTAGCAACTATAGTAGGGCAATTAATTAGAGCAATCCCCTTTTTGCCACCGGAATCAGAATCAGTAATGACTACATCAACTTTTAAACCAGTATTTTTTTTAATCCCTTCGGCTATATTAAAAGCGGATAAATTTGGGTCTGTTGAATAACAAACGCCTATTCCTTTTTCTGGATCTATTTTATCTAAACCAATTTGGTCTCTTTTGGTGAGAGGTTTTTTGCCTGGAAGTTGTAAGTTTTTTCTAGCAAATTCCAAATCATTGATGCATTGATTATAATTATTAATAGTTAGTCCATATACAAATCTTTTCTCTAAGACAGCAATTAATTTAGACGGTAAAACTAGAATATCACCATTTTCGAGAAGTTTCATGTCACTTAAGATATCTATTAAATCATTTATGCTGGAATTATTGTCAATGTGGAAAAATACCGGATGCATTTCCTTTGTTAACCCCTCTCCCTTGCCCAACGCACCAGTTATGCCTTTAATACTATAATTTACAATATCTGCAAGTAAAATTATTTCTTTAGAAAATTTTATCATGTTAGTAAGTTTAACCAAGATTTTTTTATAATTTCTCCCTTCTTCTTTATTAAAAAAGATTTATAATTAGAACTTAGATTAAAATCTATTATTAATAAATTATTTTTTATGATAAAGTATTCTATTGAAAATACTTGTACTCCGATTTTATTTAAAACAGAACTTATTCTGTTCGTTCGATATAATGATAATGGTGTTTTTATAAGATTGGGAACATATTGAAAGCTTAATCTATTATTTCTAATGTGAATTTTTTGGGCGAAAGTTAATAAAGTATTATTTATAAATTCTGTCCGATAACATATTTTTTGATCGATGAATTCCTGTGCTACTTTGTTCTTTTGAAAAGATGTTGAAATTTTGGTTAAATCAGAAAAATTATTAACAATTTCTAATTTTTTATTTCTTCCAGAATGATTATTTTTCAAAATAATTGGAAATTTTAACAATTTATTTTTTCTAATATCAATTAAAGATTTAGTTAAAACATAAGGTATTCTATTGGCATTAAAAAAATTATATTGTTTTATTCGATCGTATTCTAATAAAAATCCTGCAAATGAGTTGATTATGCAAATATCTTTTCTTTTCTCTAGTTTATGGATCTTTGTCAATAAATTATTGATTTCTTTCTCACTATACCTTTTATAAGCACTTACATACAAACGATTAATAATATAACTAAAATTATCTGTTATTTTGACCTGACCTGGTTTTATTAGTGTAACCCTAAAATGATCTTTTAGAACTTTAATAAGCCATTTATCAGAAGTATCCTTGCCCTCACCAAAATAATATATTTTCTTTGGCTTTGCTTTTGCCATTTTATTGCACTAAGTTAATTTATGAGTCAAGTAATGAATCATTCCTTCAAGTGGTCCTCTCACAAAATATTTTTTATAATTTTTCTTATTTAAATTAATCCATATATAATCTTCGTGTTCATCCGACAGAACAATTTTTCCACCTATAAATTTTACTTCAAAAAATACCCAAAAAATATATTGTTTCTTATTGGTTATTTTTGATATATAGTTGTGTCTCCCTATTGCAACTGGTGTTTCAATCAGTTTATAGGAAATTTTATTCCCAAGTTCTTCGCCTATCTCTCTTTTTATTATTTTAGAAAATGGCGATTCTTTTTCATTTTTCTTTATCCTCCCTCCAGGAAAATCGTAAAATCCGACCATGGAACTATTCTGAGGCATTTTTAAAATTAAAATCTTACCTTTTTTATCCTTAAATATAAACTTTAAGGAAACATGAAAATTGGCATCTGGAATAATAATTTTATTTTTTTTCATTTATTTTCTTTATTAAATTAAAAATATCATTAACCCTAATCATATTTATTTGTAACGGATTATAATTTCCCATTCTAGAAACTGGGTATAACATCATACGATACAATTGGTTCGGATATAAAATATATTCTATTTTTCTATTATTATATATAAATTTAGGTAAACTCTTCTTACGACTAATAATAATTAACAAAGGCCTGTCAATTTTAAGTTTTCTTAACATTTTTTGGTAATTTTTCCATGAATAGTTGGTATTGTGAATACAAATAATATCCGCACCTGCACTTGTATATTCCCCAATTCTCTCTTGTATTTTCGCAAGATTTTCGCCAACAATAAAAGAATGTGTTCTCGCTACTATTATAATTTCTTTACCTAGGTAATATCGAGCGATAGCAATTTTTTCTGCCATTTTTTTTGGTGAGATTAGTCTCCTAGATTTTGCTTTGATCATAGCGTTAAATTTCGGCCAACTTTCATCTTCCATGCATATTCCACCAAGGTTAATTTTTTTAATCAACTTCAAGTTTTTTTTATATTCGGGAATATCTCTCCCTCCAATATCAAAATCCAATATTACAGGCACAAACGAACCGATTATAATTGCCTTAATAATTGGTAGAAAATACTCAATATCAATAATACCATCATCTTTTTTGCCTAGCATAGCCGACATTATAAAACTACTGGCCCAAACATAGTCTGCGCCTAATTTAGAACAATAATTTCCTATTACTGCATCAGAAGCACCCAAGATTATTTTTTTATTTATCGAATTCATATATTATAATATTTTCTTTAGCCTACTCTTGCAACTAAGCTAATTGTATCACTCCCTCCTTAAAAATCAAAAGATGAAGAATTGTTCTTTAGGGATCTTAAATTTCTGTTAATGACAAATACTAATAGATATAATTTGGCAAATTGAAGATTTTATTCTAATATGAATTATATGAAAAGAAAAAATAGATTAATAATATTATCTTTCTGCACTTTTTTATTTCTTTTGATGGCTCCATTGATTTTATTATATTCGCAAGGATATAGATTTGATTTTGATAAAAATAAAATAGTAAAGACAGGAGGTATTTTTATAGAAGTATCAAATACCTCAGCCGAAATTTATATTAATGAAAAGTTCGTTGATCAAACTGGCTTTTTTGCAAATACAGTTTTGATCGAAAATCTTTTGCCTAAAAAATATAATATTGAAGTTAGACAAACAGAATTTCAAACATGGCAAAAAAACTTAGAAATAAAAGAAAAACAAGTAACTAAAGTAGAAAATATTCTTTTAGTAAAACAAAATATTCTTTTTGACGTATTAGAACAAAATATAGAAGAATTCTTAGTTTCTGAAGATGAGAAAAAAATATTACTTAAAAGAACTGAACAAGAAAGTTGGATTTTAGAAGAACTAATTTTTGATGGCCAAACAAAGCAAACAATATTAGAGCAAAAAGACCTAACAGAATTAGGAGTATTATTAATAGATATTACTCAATCAAAATGGGATTCCGAAAAAAATAGAATATTAATTAAAACAAAAGATCCTAAAGAAAATATATTCTATTTTCTCTTAGATTATAATTCTGAAAAACCGACTTTATCCAAAGTTAATTTTCCGGATAAGGGAACAGAAAATATTTCATTTAACCCTAATAATATAAATGAGATTTTTTATTTAAAAGATCAAGTAATTTTCAAAAAAGACCTTAAATTGGAACAAGATGAACCAAGAATTTTTTTAAATAACATTATAACCTTTAAGGCAACAAAAGATTATATTATCTGGCTCTCAACTTCTGGGTTTATCTTCAGAAATGATTATATCAGTGAAACAAAAGAAGTTCTAAATCAAAAACCATTTTTAATTGAACCTGAAAAAAAATATGAGATTGAAAGTCAAGGCTCCCGAATATTTTTATTAGAAGATAATGTGATTTATTATGTTTCCTCTGCCGAAGATTTTGAAAAAATCCTTGATAATGTTCAAGGTATAAAAGTTTCATCTGATTCTAGAAAAGCTGTTTGCTGGAATAATTATGAAATATGGATTTTAGAATTTGAGCCCAGTTATAAAAAAATATTTTTAAATCGTTTTTCGGAAACAATTGGAGATTGTCTTTGGTTTAACTACAACTATTTAGCATTTAATTTAGGAAATAAAATTAGAATAAGTGAAACTGATACCAGAGATAAAATAAACATATTTTCCATAAAGGAATTAAAAAATCCAAAGATATTTTATAATAATTCTTTGGAAAGTTTATATATTTTTTCAGAAAATAATTTGTTCTTTTCAACTTCTATTATTAAATAGTTGTTTTATCTATCTTTTCTTTAAATTTTCCCCAGTTTATTTCTTTAGCCCCAGCTAAAGAACAAATATCTTTAAATTGACAATACATACATTGCCAATTTTTTGGATATCCAGGAAATCTTTCGGGGATAATATTAGAATCAACTTTCTTTTTAAGTTCTTTAAAATCTTTTAAAAGTGATTTTACTAATCCCGCATTATAGGCAACATAAAATTCCTTTATTTCTTGCCTATCTTTATCTATATAGAGCAATATGCCTTTCTTCATATTAAAATAATGAAGATATAGCTGGATTTGATAGACATTTTCTTCTTTTGGTTCTTTTAGATTTCTGAAAACCATGCTATTCATACTTTTTATGTCTAAAATATAATTTTCATTATCCATGCAAAGTATAGCATCAGCCCTTCCGGAAACTAAATCATTTTTGGGAATAACAACTTCTGTTACTACGCCAATTCTTAAACGATATAAAACATTAAAAATATTCCTGTGAAAATTTTCCCCAATTTCAAATATTCTTAAGATACGAGCATCCAGTTTTTTTCTAGGCGCATTTTTTAATTTAAAAAAAACAGCTCGAGGACATTTCCCGGCATCAGTAACATAGAAATGAGCTTGCTGTTTACTTTTTTGCTCGTCTAAATAAAATTTATCAATTAACTCTTTTAACATTGAAATAAATTGAAGATTTATTGAAAATCAAAATGAATTAAAAATTCATTGAGTA
>Ga0265594_1001456_pt1 | contig 18274 bp, 16 predicted proteins | sample saktaG_11_FD_190147 | JGI IMG/M metagenome (GOLD analysis project Ga0265594, IMG submission 190147) | Saline water microbial communities from Sakinaw Lake, British Columbia, Canada - sak_2011_5_24_80m | ecosystem: Environmental > Aquatic > Non-marine Saline and Alkaline > Saline ... | reverse complement strand
CGGCTCAAGAGAGGAGAGAATTGGTTTTTAGGTTTTTACACTTTTGTACTTTTTAATCTCTAAAAAATTTTTTTATTTTTTTAAACTATTCTTTTACTCTCCTCCGGAGATGTAGAGATACTATTTGTATTTTAAAAAGGCCTTCTAGGGCTATTAGAGCGGGTCGTTAAGTTTGGCAGTTAAGAAATCTCGTCATTGCGAGCAACAGCGAAGCAATCTATATTTCGAGATTGCTTTGTCGCTTCGCCGCGCTCAGCGCGGCTTCGCTTCTCGCAATAACAAAAAAAGAAATACCTCACAGGAGTGACTTTGCCAGGAGCAATTTTCGCAATTTTTATAAACTACTTCTCCCAGTCAAATTTTGGTTTTTAACGTTTTTTCTTTAAAAAAGAAAAAACGTTGACAATAAACTTTGTTAACGACAAAAATTTCGTTAAAAACAGAAGGGTTCGAGCTTTCTTATTTTAATGTCGCATAATCTTGACACCCTATTTTGTTTGGTGTAAACTGCTCTTAATGAATAAATTAGAAAAATTAGCTGAAGAATTTTTGGAATCTTTGCAAATTGAAAGAGGCTGTTCTCCCTTAACAATCAGGAATTATCGTCAATATTTGGATCGTTTTTTAAATTACCTCTCCTCTACTCTGCCCATGGTTGATAGGCCTAAAAAAATCAATATAAAAATGGTAAAAAAATATAGGATGTATTTGGCTAATTTTGCTGATGAAAAAGACTTAACGCTTAGTCGAGCCACTCAATCTTATTATTTGATTGGCTTGAGATCTTTCCTTCGCTGGCTGAATAAGAACGACTATAGGTCTTTAGCTCCGGAAAAAATAGATTTACCTAAAGTAGACGTTCAATCGCTGAAATTTTTAAATCGGGAACAAGTAGAAAGATTGCTTGGCGCTCCCCGACTATCTTCAAAAACAGGATTGCGTAATAAAGCCATTTTAGAAATCTTATTTTCCACCGGTTTAAGGGTTTCTGAGTTGGTTAAATTAAATCGCGATCAAATTGATTTGGAGAGAAGAGAGTTTGGCGTTATTGGTAAAGGTAGAAGGCCGCGAGTTGTTTTTCTTTCAAAAAAAGCGATTGAGTGGCTTAAAAAATATCTTAACTCTCGCGAAGATGATGATAAGTCTCTTTTTATTCGTTATAGCGGTAAAGGTGAAAGTATGAGATTAACAGCCCGTTCAGTTCAGCGGATTGTTAAAAAATATGGTCAGCTTTGCCGTTTGCCGATTGAAGTAACGCCGCATGTTTTGCGCCATAGCTTTGCAACTGATCTTTTGATGGCTGGTGCGGACTTACGGTCTGTTCAGGAAATGCTGGGCCATAAAAATATTTCTACCACCCAAATTTATACTCACGTTACTGATAAACATCTTAAAGAAACCCACGAAAAATACCACGGTACAGGATAGTCCTAGAGAGAATTTTGAAGCAAATCTTTTATCTCTTCATTTTCCGGATCTAGTTCCAAAGCTCTTTCCAGATGCTCTTTTGCTTTATATGAACTGGTTATTTTTCCAAACAGGCCATGGCGGCAACGGAGTCGTTTTGTTTTGTAAAGCGCATTAGAATAACTCCTTGGGTGTCGCGGGAGATAGTAGGAATATTTTTTAGAGGCAGTTTAATTATTTGGCCTTGTTTAGAAGTGAAAATAACATTCTGGATTTCTTGATTAACCAGTTTAGCGCCGACAATTTTGCCGGTTTTTAAAGTAACATTGGCTACTTTAACTCCCATGCCTCCTCTTTTTTGAACATGATATTCGGCGATTCGGCTTCTTTTGCCAAGGCCCTTGGCAGTAACGACTAAGAGGTCGCGGAAGAATTTTTTTCGGCGGTCTTTTGGTTGTTTGAGTTGAGCGGAAAAATTTTCCATAGAAACGACATAATCTCCTTTTTGCAGTCTAATGCCTTTAACGCCAATTGTATCTCTGCCAGTTGATCTAACGTTACTTTCTTTAAACCTAATAGATTTTCCATTATGAGTGACAAGAAGAATATGATCTTTTTCTTTTGTGGTTTTAACCCAGCAAAGCTCGTCATTTTTTGAAAGCTTAATAGCAATTAAGCCTGAACTGCGAATATTCTCGTATTTCTTAATTTCTGTTTTTTTAACGATGCCCTTTTTAGTAGTCATGAATAAATTCTCACTGCTGGTTTTTTGATGATCGATTGTAACTACGGCCTGAATTTTTTCATCTTGTTCAATATCAATTAGGTTGATGATTGCTTGGCCTTTGGTAGTCCTTTCTGTTTCCGGTAGATCATAGACTTTAAGGCGGAATACTTTGCCTTTGTTGGTAAAAAATAGGATTGGATCATGGGTGTTGGCCGAAAGAAGATAAACTACTTCATCCATTTCTTTGGTTTTCATTCCCATTACTCCTTTGCCGCCTCGGCGCTGAGTGCGATAAGTGCTAACCGGTAATCGTTTAATGTAGCCGGTTTTGGTTAGAGTGACAATACATTGTTTTTTAGGAATTAGTTCTTCTTCGGAAAATTTTCCCAATGCCCTTCGATAAACTTTTGTTCGGCGTTCGTCACCATATGTTTTTTCCAGATCAATAAATTCTTTTTTAATAACTTCTAAGATTTTTTTTGGATCTTCTAGGAGACCGGTAAGATAAGCAATTTCTTTGGCTAGTTTTTGGTATTCGCTTTCGATTTTTTCTCTTTCCAGCCTCGCCAATTGCCTTAATTTCATTTCTAGAATAGCATTAGCCTGAATTTCGGTTAAGCTAAATTTTTTCATCAGCCTTTCTTTGGCAACCTCAGCGTTTTTAGCTCTTTTAATCGTTGTAATGACCGCGTCTAAGTGTTTAAGAGCAATCATTAAACCTTCTAAGATGTGAGATCGCTGATGAGCCCTTTTTAACTCGAATTCAGTTCGTCGAGTGATAACGATCTGTCTGTGCCTGATAAACTCTCTTAAAATTATTTTGAGGCTCAGCGTTTGAGGTGTGTCGTCAATTAAGGCTACAATATTAGCAGGGTAGGTGGTCTGCATTTCACTGAATTTAAAAAGACGATTGAGGACAGTTTTGGGTCGAGCTTTCTTTTTTAATCCGATGACAACTCTCATTCCTCTTTGATCAGATTCGTCACGGAGATAAGAAACACCGGTGATTTTTTTGTTTTTAACCAGGTCGGCAATTTTGGCTACGAGCTTGGCTTTATTAACTTGATAAGGGAGTTCGTTGACAATAATAGAGAATTTGCCATTCCTACTTTCTTCAATTTTTGTTTTAGCCCGCATGGGAATTTTCCCTTTACCGGTAGTATACATTTCCTTGATTTCTTGATAATCATAAATCAAACCTCCGGTGGGAAAATCAGGGCCTTGGATGAATTTCAAGAGATCGTCAATTGTGGTCCTGGATGTAAACTGACCAATTTCTACTATTTCAGATTTATCGATCATCATTATTAAGGTTTTGAGAATTTCTGTGAGATTGTGAGGCGGTATTTTTGTGGCCACGCCAACAGCAATACCATCACAGCCCGCTAAAAGCAGGTTTGGTAGTTTGGCGGGCAAAAAACAAGGTTCTTTCAGAGAGGCATCAAAGTTATCAATAAAATCAACGGTTTCTTTTTCGATGTCGGCTAACATCTCAGAAGAAATTTTTTTCAACTTTGCCTCTGTGTACCTCATGGCCGCTGGCGGATCGCCGTCAACAGAGCCAAAGTTGCCCTGGCCGTTAATTAAGGGATAGCGCATGGAGAAGGTTTGGGCGAGTCGAACCAGGGCATCATAGATGGGCATGTCTCCATGAGGATGGTATTTTCCCATAATCTCCCCCACGATTTTGGCTGATTTACTGTATTTGGCCGAATGAATGAGGCCCATTTTGTGCATTCCGTAAAGAAGGCGGCGGTGAACCGGTTTGAGACCATCTCTAACATCAGGCAAGGCTCGTTGGACAATGACGCTCATTGCATAGTCCAAATAGGACTTTTGCATTTCTTGGATAATTTCAACGGTCTTGATTTGACCAAAACTAGTTTTTTTGATTTCGTTTTCTTCTTTTTTCATGGAGCGATATATTACTTATTTTACTTTTTTTTTATTCCCAAAACAAGGCTTGTTTGGTGATAAAAAATAATAATTTGACAAATTATCGCACCTGTCATAAAATGTCAAGAACTTAGCTTCGAAAGACTCAAGTTTATTTTTCTTTCAGTACTGCTTGGGCGGCGGCGAGACGGGCAATGGGGACTCGGAAAGGCGAGCAGGAAACATAATTTAGGCCAACTTGATGGCAAAATTCAATTGATTTCGGATCGCCGCCATGTTCGCCGCAAACACCGATTTCTAAATTAGGCTTTATTTTTCTACCTAATTTGACGCAAATTTTGATTAACTCCCCTACTCCTTCTCGGTCTAGAGTTTCAAAAGGATTATTTTCTAAAATTTTCTTTTCAAGGTAAGGGAATAAGAATTTTGCTTCGGCATCATCTCTGGAGAATCCGAAAGTCATTTGGGTTAGATCATTGGTGCCGAAAGAAAAGAATTGAGCCACTTGAGCAATTTTATCAGCAGTTAAGGCCGCCCGTGGGATTTCTATCATTGTACCAAATTTATATTTGATATTGACTTTTTCCTCTTTCATAACTTCTTGGGCGATATTTTCCAGTCTTTTCTGCTCAATTTTTAATTCGTTAACATGACAGACTAAAGGAATCATCACTTCCGGATGAACATCAATTCCTTTTTTGGCGACCCGACAGGCGGCTTGAAAAATAGCTCTTACCTGCATTTCAGAGATTTCTGGATAAACAATACCGGTTCGACATCCTCTTAGGCCCAGCATGGGATTAATTTCCCACATTTTTTCTACAATTTCTAAAACTTTTTCCTTTCTTTCTAATTTTTCTCCTTTTATTCCCTTAGCTTTCATTGTTGCCACTTCTTCGATTAAATCTTCTTTTTTTGGTAGAAATTCATGCATTGGCGGGTCTATTAATCTGATAATGACAGGTAAACCATCCATTGCTTTAAAAATGCCTTCGAAGTCTCGTCTTTGATGAGGTAAAAGTTTAGCTAAATACTTTCTTCTTGTTTTCCTGCTTTTGGCCATTATCATTTTAACTACAAGGGGTCTTCTTTTTTCTCCAAAGAACATATGTTCTGTTCGACAAAGACCAATTCCCTTGGCTCCGAAAGCCCTTGCTCTGCGAGCATCTTTGGGGTTATCAGCATTGGCCCAAACACCCAAGCGCTTAATCTTATCTGCAAATTTCAGTAAATGTTTGAGTTCTTTAGTCATTTTGGGTTCAATTAAAGGGACTTCACCTAAAATAACCTCGCCAGTAGTACCGTTGATAGATAAAATCTCGCCTTCTTTAGCTTTGATTTTATTACTGATAAGCTCTCGTTTTTTAAGATTAATTTTGATTTGCTCACAGCCGGCAATACAGGGTTTTCCCAAACCTCGGGCAACAACAGCGGCGTGAGAGGTCATTCCTCCTCGGGCCGTCAAAATTCCTTGGGCGGCCAGCATACCATGAACATCCTCTGGGCTGGTTTCCGGTCTGACGAGAATCACTTTTTCGCCTTTTTTGGCCAATTCTTCGGCTCTGTCAGCATCAAAGACAATCTTGCCGCTGGCAGCTCCTGGTGAAGCATTAAGACCCTTGGCGATAATTTGGACCTTAGCTCGCGGGTCAATCATGGGGTGAAGTAGTTGTTCTACTTGCTTGGGCTCAATTCTTTTAATAGCCTCCTTTTCACTGATCAATTTCTCTTTAATCATATCTGTGGCTACTTTGACAGCAGCCTGTGGTGTTCTTTTACCGTTTCTTGTTTGAAGCATCCAGAGTTTGCCTTTTTCTATGGTGAATTCGAGATCTTGAATGTCTTTATAGTGTCGTTCCAAATTTTTAGCAATCGAAGAAAGTTTTTTATAAATTTCAGGAAGTTCTTCTTTTAGTTTGTTGATTGATTTAGGTGTTCTGATGCCCGCAACTACATCTTCACCTTGAGCGTCGATAAGATATTCACCATAAAGTTTTTTTTCTCCTGTTGAAGGACTGCGGGTGAAAGCCACGCCAGTGCCGCTATCAGAACCCATATTGCCAAAAACCATGGTGACTACATTTATAGCTGTACCTAAATCATGAGAAATGCCGTGGAAATTGCGATAATCAACGGCTCTTTTGACGTGCCAGGAATTAAAAACAGCCTTAATGGCTGCTTTGACTTGTTTAAGAGGGTCTTGAGGAAAGTCTTTTCCTGTTTCTTCTTGATAGATTTTCTTAAATTTTTCTAACAAGATTTTAAGGTCTTTAATTGTTAGTTCTGTATCTTTGGCAATCTTTTTTTTATTTTTTATTTTTTCTATTTCTTCTTCGAACTTTTCTGCTTTAATTCCCATTACAATTTTGCCGAACATTTGGATGAATCTTCGGTAAGCATCATAACAAAAGCGAGGATTATCAGTCAGGCTAATTAATCCTTTTAAAGTTTTTTCGTTCAGGCCTAAGTTGAGAATAGTATCCATCATTCCGGGCATGCTGACGGCTGATCCGGAGCGGACAGAAACTAAAAGGGGGTTTTTTTCACCCCCAAACTTTTTGCCTGTTTGTTTTTCAATTTTTTTCAGCATCTCAAGTGTTTGTTGCCACATTCCCTGAGGAAAATGGCCCCCAGACACTAGAAATTGATTGCAGGCCTTAGTGGTAATGATGAAGCCAGGGGGAACAGGAAGGCCGAGATTAGTCATCTCGCAAAGATTAGCTCCTTTGCCTCCCAGAAGGAAACGCATTTTCGCATTTCCTTCTTTAAATAAATAGACCCATTTATTTCTTTTTCTTGTAGTTTTTAATGGCATTGTTAATTAGTTGATAAGCTACCTTTATTTCTCTCCAACCAAGAACTTTTATTTCTTTTCCATGCTGGAGTTCAGCATAGTTTTCCCAAAAATTTCTGATTTCTTTTTTAAGGTGTGGCGTTAGATCCTCCAGGTTTTCAACATGGTTGAAACGAGGATCGTCTCTAGGTACAGCGATTATTTTATCATCTTTTTTGTTAGAGTCAAGCAGTCTTAGAACGCCGATTGGCCGGCTAGTGACTAAACAGCCAGGGAAAGTAGGAAAAGTAGAGAGAACCATGATGTCCAAGGGATCGCCATCATCGGTTAAAGTTTGGGGAATAAGGCCATATTCGCAAGGATAGAAAATAGATTCATAAAGGACTCGGTCGAGGAAAAAAAATCCTAGTTTTTTATGGTATTCATATTTATTACTACAACCCCTGGGGATTTCTACTAAACAATAAACTTCTTTAGGTGGGTTTGGTCCTGTGGGGACTCTATGAAGAATGTTTTGATTATTCATTGGAATTATCTTATTATTTTCGGTTCTAGATGTCAATAGTTGCCATTTTCGCATGTGTCTGAATGAATCTTCTTCTCGGTGGAACTTCTTTGCCCATTAATGTAGTGAAAACCTCGTCAGCTTGGGTAGCGTCTTCGATGATAATCTGTTTAAGGATTCTTATTTTCGGATTCATGGTTGTCTCCCAAAGTTGTTTGGGATTCATTTCCCCTAAGCCTTTATAGCGTTGGATACTTATTTTCTTATTTTCTTTTTTTCTGATGAATTCATCTTTTTCTTTTTCGTTGTAAGCATAATAAATTTCCTTACCGACTTGAATTTTATAAAGTGGAGGCATAGCGATATAAAGATGGTTATTCTTGATTATTGATTGGAGATGGCGGTAGAAAAAAGTTAGCAATAGAGTAGCGATATGCTCACCATCAACATCAGCATCGACCATGATAATTATCCGGTGATATCTGAGTTTTTCTGGTTTTAAGCTTTCCCCTACTCCCATGCCTAGGGCTATAATTAAATCCCTGAGTTCTTGAAAATTGATAATTTTATCCAGTCTTGCTCTTTCAGTATTTAAAATTTTCCCGCCGATAGGAAGAATGGCCTGAAATTTCCTGTCTCTTGCTTGTTTGGCTGAACCACCGGCTGAGTCGCCCTCGACAATATAAAGCTCGCTTTTTTTAGGGTCTGTTTCTTGACAGTCGGCTAATTTTCCCGGAAGAGAGGTGCCTCCGAAAGCGGTTTTTCTGATCACTGTTTCTCTGGCCGCCCTGGCGGCTAAACGGGCGCGGGCCGCCAAGAAGGCTTTTTCCATAATTCTGCGGGCCTCTCGAGGGTGTTCTTCTAAATAAATCTCAAGCCCTTCTTTCATAACCGAAAAAACAGCAGACTGAGCTTCAGGATTGTTTAATTTTGTTTTCGTTTGGCTTTCAAACTGGATGTTATTGGGTTTCATTTTAACAAAAACAACTGCGGCTAAACCTTCCTTAAGGTCTTCACCTATCACCTCATTGCTCATTTTGTTTTTGTTAGCATAGTCTTTGATTACTCTGGTGAGGGCCATTTTGAAACCAGTCAGATGAGCGCCGCCGTCTTTAGTATTAATGACATTGGCAAAGCTTTTAATATTTTCCGAAAAACCGTCGTTGTACTGAAGGGCAATTTCGACACCAATGTCGTTTATTTGGTTAGAAAGGTAAATTGGTTGGTGAAGAGGCCTTTTTTTTCGGTTGAGATGGCGAACAAGAGATTGGATGCCGCCGTCAAAATAGAAATGACATTCGATGTTTGTTTCTTCATCCCAGAGGTGGCAAAAAAGACGAGCCAGGAGATAAGAACGTTCTCTTAAACTTGATTTGATTTTGGCAAAGGAAAAATCGTGTTTACCAAAGACTTTTTTGTTAGGAATAAAGATGGTTGTCGTTCCTGTTTTAAGATTAGGGTGGAATTTTTGAGAATAACTGGCGTTTAGTTCTTTGCCCTTCAGTTCTTTTACTTTAAACTGGGGTCTGCCTCTTTTATATTCTTGGGCATAAAGTTTATTATCTCTTCTTACTTCGACTCTCATCCATGAAGAAAGAGCATTGACAGCAGAAGCGCCAACACCGTGGAGTCCGCCGGATGCTTGATAAACGGTATCGTCAAACTTGGCGCCGGCATGAAGTTTAGTCATTGCTACTTCTAAAGCAGAAACACCTGAACTGTGTTTCGTAACAGGAATGCCTCGGCCGTCATCGGTAATTGAAACCTGGCCGTCTCGATGGATTTTTACCCAAATATTTTTGGCAAAACCAGCAATGGCTTCATCAACAGAGTTGTCAGTAATTTCAATCAAGAGTTGATGTAGTCCTCTTTCATCGGTTGAGCCGATATACATGCCTGGTCGTTTACGAACAGGATCAAGACCTTCTAAAACTCTAATCTTTGAAGCATCATACTCAGAGGTTGATTTAGCTTTAGGCATTAAGAGAATTATACTTAATTTTTACTTTTTTGACAAGAGGTGTTTTATTAGTTTTAGTTCCTTTAGACGATCCGCGAGCGCTCGCTATTTTTTAGAATCTTTTACCAGATCGTAGGTTTGTTCCGATCCGGGATCGTTAGCAATTGACGATCCTGTAAATAGATGATATTTTAAAATAAATGGCTTTAAGAAAAACTATTTTGGCTACTGGCGAAGTTTATCATGTTCTTAATCGTTCTGTCCAAGGGATGCCTATTTTTAAAGGAAAAAGAGAAATGAATATTTTTCTTGAAGCAACAAAATATTATCTTCAAACAGACCCGTCTATTAAATTCTCTCTTTATCGTGTCAGTAAAGATAGGTCCCCTATTAATCTTGATGATAAATTAGTGACAGTTGTTAACTTTTGCTTTATGCCTAATCATTTTCATTTTACTCTTCGTCAGGAAAAAGAAAATGGTATTAGAAAGTTTATTCAAAGACTTTCTAATAGTTTTGCCCACTATTTTAACGTAAAATATAATAATAGAGGTCCTGTTTTTGAAGGGAACTTTAAAGCAGTTCGAGTTGAAACAGATGAACAGCTTCTTCATCTTTCTCGCTATATTCATCTTAATCCTGTAACGGCTTATTTAGTGGAAAATCCAGAGGATTATTTTTATTCTTCTTATCGGATTTATATTGGAAAAGAAAAATCTGAAATTGTTGATCCTTCTTTAGTTATTAATCAGTTTGCTTCACCGGAAGACTATAGAAAATTTGTTTTGACCCAAAAAGATTATCAGAGGGAACTTGAAAGAATGAAACGCTTAATTATTGAGTAGTAATTAGTTATTTTACCGGATCGTAGGTATATTCCGATCCGGGATCGTTAGTAATTGACGATCTGGTAAATAGGCACTATGAATACTCGCTATGGATAGCTGATAAGAAGAGACTCTATGGTTAGTTTGGGATTGGTGTTGGCTTCAAGCATGGCAAGCGCTTTTTGAATTTTCCGAATAATCTTCACGTGCCGCCTGCCGTCTGCCGCCTGCCGCGTTTTTAACATTTTCTTTCGCCAAATTACTAGCTGAATCTGGCAGAACTTTATGGCATCATCTCGATTTTTAGCAATTTCGTTGGCAATTTTAATCCTCTCCCCTACCCCAGCTCTTAAAATATGATTGATGATTAATGACTGATGATCAATGATTGATTTTTTGATTTCTATTTGGCTCTTAGAAGCCAGTCTAATTATTTGACATCTGGAGACAATAGTTGATAGAAGTAAATCAGCATTTTGGCTGGACAATATTATAATAGTATCTTTGGGCGGTTCTTCCAAGAGCTTAAGTAGTGCATTTTGAGCAGGGATGGTTAATTTTTCTGCTGTTGGAATAATGCCAATCTGATAGAATGATGAGTAGGGTTTAAGGCTTAATTGATGTTGAAGGCGTCGTATTTGATCAATGCCTATACTTTTGACATTTTGCTCCTTAAGGACGATTTTGTCAAAGTGAGAAATTTTATACTTTCGGATTATTTTTTCAGTTCTTTGCTTTCTTTCTTCGCTTGTTCCACCGACGATTAAAAGACTCCTCATTCTTGACATTATATCATTCTTTATCTTATTATGAATTAAAGATAATAATTTTTATTAATTTTACATTTTGCATTTTAAATTTTGAATTTTTATTGTGTCTGCCCAAAAAACAATTCCTGACATTCTGCTTGAAAAGGGAGTAATTAATAAAGAGCAGTTTGAGAAAGTTAAGCTTGAGAATATCAATACAGGCAAGTCTCTTGAGGAGATTATTAGAGAACATAATTTTGCTCCAGAGAAAGATTTAGTTCATGCCAAAGCGGAAATAATTAACATTCCCTTTGTAAAACTTTCGGAAACCAGTCTTTCGCCTCAAGCTTTAAGTATGCTTCCTGAGGTGGCAGCCAAACGCTATCTTGCTCTTCCCATTACTTTTGATAAACAAACAAATACGCTCGCAGTCGCAATGGCTAATCCGCTGGATTTTGAGGCTATTGAGTTTATCGAGAAAAAAAGCGGTTGTAAGATTCAGCCATATACGGCTGTTGGAAGCGAGATTAAATCTCTTATTGATGAGAGATATGCTAAAAGTTTAGCAGGCGAGGTAACAGAGGCTCTTGAGGAAACGACACAGTCAACGAAAATAATTGATATTGCTAAAATAGGTGAGGTTATTAGAGAAGCACCGATTGCTAAAATTGTTAGCACTGTTTTGGAATTTGCTGTCAAATCTCGCGCTTCTGATATTCACATCGAACCTCAAGAAGACAAATCGAGGGTGAGATACAGGATTGATGGTATTTTATACGAAAAACTTATTTTGCCAAGAAAAGTTCATGAAGCAGTTATTTCTCGGATCAAAATTCTCTCGGGAATGAAAATTGATATTAGAAGAAAACCTCAGGATGGTAGATTTAATTTTCGGGCTGGTGAAGATGAGGTTGATTTGCGGGTTTCTTCTTTGCCTTCAACTTTTGGAGAGAAAATTGTTATGCGTTTACTGCGTAAGACGGCGAAAATTCCTTCTTTGGCAGATTTGGGCTTAAGGGGTAAAGCTTTAAAGCACGTAGAAGAGGCTGTTCTTGTGCCTCAAGGAATTACCATTGTTTGTGGACCGACAGGCAGTGGAAAAACGACGACCCTCTATTCCGTTCTTGCCAAAATTAATACTCCGCGAGTAAATATTATTACGATTGAAGACCCAGTTGAATATGAAATTGGAGGCGTTACTCAGGTTCAAGTTAACAGGGCTGTTGGCCTGACATTTGCTTCGGCTTTAAGAAGTTTTTTCAGACAAGACCCGGATATTATCATGGTTGGTGAGATTCGAGACCAAGAAACAACAGAATTGGCGATCCGTGCTGCTTTGACCGGCCATTTAGTTTTTTCTACTCTTCACACCAATGATGCTGCCGGTACTTTGCCCCGGTTGATGGACATGAAAGCAGAACCATTTTTATTGGCTTCTTCGATGACTTGTATTATTGGTCAAAGAGTAGCTAGGAAGATTTGTTTAAAGTGTAAAGAAGAATATGAGCCAGAAGCAGCGGTTGTGGCTGATATAAAACAAGTTTTAGGTGATTTATATCCAAAAAAAAATAAAATAAAACTTTATCGGGGCAAGAAATGTGAAGCTTGCAATCAAACTGGTTATTCTGGCAGGATTGGTATTTATGAAGTCTTGCCTATTACAGAAAAGATTGCTAGATTGATTTTAGAGAGAGCACCAGCTTCGAAAATAGAAAAACAAGCTAAAGAAGAGGGAATGGTAACGATGAAACAAGATGGTTATTTGAAGACAATAGAAGGGATAACTACTCTGGAAGAAGTACTTAGGGTAGCTGAAGAAGCGAGATGAAAAAAATATGGATATCAAAGAACTCTTAAAGATTACAATCAAACGAGGTGCTTCCGACCTTCACTTGATAGTGGGTAATCCGCCGATGCTAAGAATTGATGGAACGATTTCTCCTTCCGGTGACCAAGTTTTGACAGAGAGAGAGGTGAGGGAATTAACTTACCAACTTTTAAATGATGAACAGAAAGAAATTCTTTTAGTCAACAAGGAAATTGACTTTTCTTTTGCTTTTGGAGAAGAAGCAAGATTTAGAATCAATGCTTATCATGAGCGAGGTCATTTAGCTGCAGCTCTTCGTTGTTTGCCGATAAAAATCAGAAGCATAGAAGAGCTAAATTTACCTAAGATTCTCCATGAGTTCACTAAACTTAAACAAGGTTTTATTCTTGTTACCGGGCCCACAGGTCATGGAAAATCGACCACTTTGGCGGCCATGATTGAGGAGATTAATCAAAATCGACGCTGTCATATTGTTACCATAGAAGACCCAATAGAATATGTTTTTTCTCACAAAAAGTCAATTATTTCTCAGCGAGAACTTCATCTTGACACTCATTCCTGGGATATTGCCTTGCGTTCTTGTCTCAGAGAAGATCCTGATGTTGTTTTGATTGGTGAGATGAGAGATTATGAAACAATCGCTTCAGCTTTGACCGTGGCGGAAACCGGCCATCTAGTTTTTGCTACCCTCCATACTAATTCCACGGCTCAAACAGTTGACAGAATCGTTGACGTTTTTCCGCCTCATCAGCAAGAACAAGTAAAGATGCAGTTCTCAAATTCTCTTGAAGCGATTGTTTCTCAAAGACTACTTCCCTGTTTGTCTGGCGGTAGGATTCCTGGTTGTGAGATTTTAGTGACTACTCCTGCGGTGCGGACAACAATTAGAGAAGGAAAAACACATTTGATTGACAATATTATTCAAACTTCAGCAGAAGTGGGGATGATTACTTTAGAGGCACATCTTGCCGAATTAGTAAAAGCCGGAAAAATTTCCCTGGAAACTGCTCGAGCGTGGGCTTTAAGGCCTGAGACATTAATGAGACAGATGAAGAGATGAAAAAATTTAACTATCTAGCGAAAGACAAGGAAGGAAAAAAGTTAAGAGGAGCGGTTGAGGCTAGAGATATTAAGCAGGCGGTTGTTCTTCTTCACGAGCGAGGTTTAACCCTTATTTCCCTTGTTCCTCATAAAGAAAAGGCCGTTTTTGGCGTTTTATTGAAAATCTTCCAAAGGATTTCTTTTGGCGATGTTGTCAATTTTACCAGACAGCTATCGACGATGATTAATGCCGGTCTTTCCTTAACAGACTCTCTCAGTATTTTGGAGCTTCAGCTTAACCCGGCAATGGGAAAAATTATAAGCGAAGTTTTGCTTAAGATTGAAGGAGGAAAGAGCTTGGCTGATGCTTTAGCCGCTCATCCCGATGTTTTTTCCAGAGTTTATATTGCTTTGGTGCGGGCAGGGGAAACGGCTGGAGTGACGGAGAATATTTTGGATCGTTTGAGCAATAATTTGGAAAAACAAAGGGAATTTACGAGTAAAATTAAAGGCGCCTTGATTTATCCGGCGATTGTTGTTTTGGCTATGATTATGGTTGCTTTTGTGATGATGGTTTTCGTTTTGCCCAAGATGATTAGTCTTTATGAAGATTTTGAGACAGAATTGCCAATGGTAACCAAAATACTTATCAGTGTTTCCAAATTTACTTCTTCTTTTTGGTGGCTTAGTCCTGTTTTTGTTCTAGTTTTTTTGCGGGGGTTTTCTTCTTTGAAGAAAACAGAAATGGGTCAGGAATATTACAACCGATTGATGCTTAAAATTCCTATTATTGGAAATCTGAATAGAAAATTGATCCTTACTGAGTTCACGAGAACTTTTGGTCTTCTTGTGGGCGCCGGTATACCTATAATTGAAGGTTTAAACATTGTTGGTGAGGCAACAGGAAATGATGTTTATAAGCAGGACATTGAAGCAGCGGCTAAAAAAGTGGAAAAAGGATTTCCCATGGCGACTGCTTTAGTGGAAAGTGAAAACTTTCCACCAATTGTTTCTCAAATGATTGGCGTTGGCGAGGAAACGGGTAAGGTTGATGAGGTTTTGACTAAACTTTCTTCTTATTTTGAAATGGAGACCGAGCAAGCAATTAAGGGCTTGACAACGGCGATTGAACCTCTTATTATAATTTTACTAGGTATTGGTGTTGGTTTTTTAGTGATTGCGATAATTATGCCGATATATAATTTAACGAGTCAGTTTTAGAAAGGAGGTGAAAAATGAAAAATAAAGGTTTTACAATGATAGAGCTGTTGGTGGTTATTGCCGTTATTGGTATTTTAGCGGTGGCGGTTTTGTCGGCCATCAATCCTATTGAGCAAATAAACAGAGGCAAAGATACGGGCAGCCGTTCTGATGCGGAGCAATTGATCAGCGCCATTGACCGGTATTATGCCACCAATGGTTATTATCCTTGGCAAGCTGGAGCAACGGATGCTAATACCAATACTGGTTGGGAAGCAGTCGCTGCTTCTTGGATAGAAACTGATCCGTTGTTAAGCGGCATAGTTTTAGACAAATTATCGGCGGCAGGAACAGCAGAACTAAAATTATCCTTTACCAATAGAATAGTAGAAACCGATTATAACACTCTGTATGTTTATAATCGAGGAAACACAGGCGATAGTACTTATGTCTGCTTTCAACCTAAATCAGCTAATTTTAAGACAGAAGCAAATAATAGGGCTGGCGTAGACTGTGCAGGTTTTCCGGCGGATTTGCAATCTGCTACATGTCTCATTCTTTGTCCAACCGTGGGAACAGAGACTGTCTGCTACTCTTGCCTGCCATAAGGCTAATGATTGGTAGTTCGTTTTTTATCTTCGGCCTCTGCGTAGGCAGTTTTATCAATTGCTTGGTTTATAGGTTGCATTTGAGAGACACCAGAGGAGTCTTAATTGGCCGTTCTTTTTGTCCCCGATGCAAACATCAGCTGGCTTGGTATGATAACATTCCCCTTCTCTCTTTTATTTTGCTTAAAGCTAGGTGTCGTTATTGTCAAAAGAAGATTTCAATTCATTATCCTTTGGTTGAATTGGGAACAGGAGTATTAACGCTTTTAGTTCTATTTCACCTCCGAGGAGTCCTTTCAGGCCACCTCGCAGGTGTTTTGTTTTATCTTTTAATTACTTACGCTTTAATTGCCATTTTTGTCTCCGACTTGCTTTATTTTACTGTTCCTGATGAAGTTGTTTGGTCGGCAATCGGCATCAGTTTTCTAAGAATATTGGTCACTGGTCATTGGTCATTGGTCATTCCTGGCCTTTTGTCGGGACTTTTCTTTTTAGCTTTGGTTTTAGCAACAAAAGGTCGAGGTATGGGCTTGGGTGATGTCAAATTAGCTGGCTTAATGGGCCTGGTTTTAGGCTACCCAAAGATTATTATTGCCTTATATCTTGCTTTCTTGACAGGGGCAGTGGTTGGTGTCATACTGATTTTGCTGAGAAAAAAACATTTTGGTGAACATATTCCCTTTGGACCATTTTTGTGTACAGCAACGATAATTAGTTTGTTTTGGGGAGAAATAATATGGAAGCAAGGACTGGTCTTACTCTTATTGAGGTTTTAGTTGTTTTAGCGATCATTTCTATCCTGATTCTGGCAGGAATTTGGACCTGGAAAATTCAGCTAATGAAGGGTAGGGATGGCAAGAGAAAGGCAGATTTGAAGAAATTGCAAACTATTTTGGAAGATTATTTAAATGACAATGTTTGTTATCCAGATGTTCTTAATTGCGATCAGAGCTTTCCCCCTTATTTATCAGTAGTTTACTGTGATCCCTTAAATAATACTGATTATAATTATCTTTATGAAACTGATCTTGATAAAACTTGGTATAAGATTTATGCTCGACTAGAAACCGAAGACGATCCGATTATTGAACAGGTTGGCTGCAGTGGTGGCTGCGGGCCTGGGAATAATTATAACTATTTTATTTCAAGTCCCAATGTTTTATAAAAAGAAAGCCTTTACTTTAATTGAACTCTTAGTGATTATCGTTATTATTGGTATTTTAGCCACGGTTGGTTTGGGAAACTATATGAGTTCTCAAGTCAAAGCTAGAGATGCCAAAAGAAAATCAGATTTATCCCAAATTCAAAAAGCTTTGGAGATGTATTATAATGATAAAGGCAAGTATCCTTTATCTGGAAGCTTGCCTGATGAGGTGGGTAAAATCATGGGTTGTGAAGTTGATGGAGATGAAGTTTGTGAATGGGGCGATTCTTGGCAAGGCAGTGAGGTTATTTACATCAAAGAGATGCCCGATGATCCTCGCGGTCAATATTGTTATGACTCTGGCGAAACTGACTACAAGCTTTACGCGGTGTTAGAAAATACAAAAGATCAAAGTATTGGCTCATATGTTTGTGGTGGAGACACATATAATTACGGAGTCTCAAGTCCCAATATTACGCCATGAAAAAAAATCAATCATCTGCTTTCACTCTCATCGAACTTTTAGTCGTAATTTCTATTATTGCTGTTTTATCAGCCTTAATTATCGTTAATTTTAATGCTGCCAGAGCCAGGGCAAGGGATTCTCAGAGAAAATCGGATCTGAGGGAGATCAAGACAGGCTTAATGATGTATCATAATGATTTTGGCGCTTTTCCTGCAACTGGCACTGATAATAAGATTAAGGCTTGTGGAGACCGAAGCAGTCCTTCTGATTGTAATTGGAATGCTTGTTGGAGCCTTGGTCCAGTAGGTGATGAGATGGTTTATATGAAGATTCTACCTGATGATTCTTTGACCCCGGATGCTTATCAATATGAAAAGATTTCTGATGACGATTTTTGTTTTTGGGCAACTTTAGAAAACAAAGGAGATGGAGATATTGACAAAACCCAAACTCATTGTTCTGGTTGTACATCAGTGGGTTTAGATGATTACGTGGTTTGCGCGGACTGAAGGAGGTGAAAAACATGAAAAAAGGATTTACTTTAATTGAACTTTTAGTTGTTATTGCTATTATTGGTATTTTAGCCGGTTTAACTTTAGTTTCTTATACTGGTGCTCGAAAACAGACCAGAGATACTCAAAGAAAATCGGATCTAGGTCAGTACAGAACTGCCTTAGAGGCTTATTCGGCCGCTAACGATGGACTTTATCCTGAATTTGATGGATCATTCGATGTTATCAGCACGGGTATTTGTGATACTCAGTTAAAAACTGTATTTATGTCTGATTGTTTAGAAGACCCTAACGGAACTGGTACTTATTTGTATAAATATCAAAGCAGTGCTGATAGATATACCTATCTTCTCTATGCTGACTTAGAAACGACTAATTATTGGGAGGTTTGTTCTAATGGCAAGTCAGGTAACGTGGCTGTTGAGCCGGCAGATGTAACGTGTGATCTGTAGAGAATTAATAATACAGGGAGATAATAGCAATGAAGAGTAATAAAAAAGGTTTTACTTTAGTTGAATTAATGGTTGTTACTTTAATTATTGGCATCCTGATTGGTCTTTCTTTGGTTGCCTCGGTCGGAGTCAAAAAATCAGCCCGAGACGGGAAAAGA
>Ga0265594_1001455_pt1 | contig 18276 bp, 11 predicted proteins | sample saktaG_11_FD_190147 | JGI IMG/M metagenome (GOLD analysis project Ga0265594, IMG submission 190147) | Saline water microbial communities from Sakinaw Lake, British Columbia, Canada - sak_2011_5_24_80m | ecosystem: Environmental > Aquatic > Non-marine Saline and Alkaline > Saline ... | reverse complement strand
CTTGACTATATACATGATAATCCTGTTCGTGCTGGTATAGTAGAATGTGCTGAAGATTATTTGTATAGTAGTGCAAGAAATTATGCAGGATTGAGTAGTATAATAGAAATTATTGAATTAACAAGAATAATAGAAAGAATTAAATAATGCAATTGCAAATTGCATTATATTTAGAGCGGAGTTACAAACTCCGCTCAGCAGGGGGATCAATAAATAATGCAAAAAATTAAAACCAAACCTATTGGCGCAAGTGTTCCATCTGCTATGCCCAACATGTTTTACTCATAAAACAATATTGATACATAATCAACAACTTCCTTGCTTGGCAATGTCTCTCCTGAATTTCCCATCCTCAGTATTTCGGTCTTAGTATTGTCTGAAACCATTTTGGAATATTCTATTAAAGTCATTATTGGTCCATAGCCACATACAGACAAGTTTTTTTCTAAAACAACATTATATATTGCTTCTGAATTTAAGTTTTGTATTTCTTTTAAAACAAAACTGTCTAAATGTTTACCTAATTCCGGCTCTACATAATGAGAGAAGTCGGAAGAAGCGATTATCAAAATTTTTTTGTTTAATGTTTTGTTTGCTTTGTAAATGCTCTTTGCCAATTTTTTTGCATTTTCATAATTTTGATTTGAAATTGTTACAGGCAAAATTTTAAATTCATAATTCAGATAATATTGCAGAAGAGGGAGCATTACTTCGCCTGAATGTTCATATCTGTGTGCCAAGCCGGATACAGGCAGGTCTAAAATGTCTGAAAAATCTTTATCTATTTTTGTTTTACCTAATGGCGTTTCCCAGCATTCATTGTTATCAAGAGCCATTTCTTCATTGCCATATCCTGTATGATTAGGATTTATTATAAACACAGTATCAAATTTGCTGTCAGAATTTTTTATTATATCAAAAAAATGTATTGCTTCATAAGCCGAAAACACATATCCTGCATGAGGCACAACACCGCCTATTATGTTTTTTTTTGATAATCCGGTATTGATTTTTGACTTTTCTTTTAAATAAATAGAACGTAACAGATTGATTATTTCTTTCTTATCGCCGGGATAAAATTTCCCTGCTACAATGGGTTCTCTTGTCTTCATAATGATTTAATTTTTTTAAATTTAAAAATTTCTGTTTTTTTATTGCGTTAAATATTTAACAATTTAACCCTGATACGCTTCGCTACTGGGCAAGCAATTTAACAATTTAGCAATTTAACAGTTTTACATTAACACAATTTTATTTCCACAATATTTACAATTCCCGTTTTTATCAATTCCAATATCATTTATTGTATAAGCTTGTCTTTCAATAAGTAATTTTCCACATTTGCTGCAATAAGTATTTTCTGTTTTTGGTATAATTACATTTCCAACATAAACATAGTCAAGATGTTTTTTGGCAATATTATATAATTTCAAAAGTTTTTCTACAGAAGTGGCTCTGATATTTAATTTATATATAGGAAAATATCGTGATATATGCAGCACAGTATCTTTTCCTGTTTCATTGGCTATCCATATCACCATTTTCTCAAATGTCTCTTCAGCGTCATTTAAAGTTGGTATTACGAGATTTGTTATTTCAAGATGATTACCTTTTTTTTTTATTAATTTTAAAGTGTCTTTTACCGGCTCTAATTTTGAAGATGTTATTTTTTTATAAAATTCTTCTGTCCATCCTTTTAAATCAACACTAAAAGCATCAATATAATGAGTTAATTCTTCTAATGGCTTTTTGTTTATATATCCATTTGTAACCATTACATTTTTTAGATTCTCTTTTTTTGCCTCTTTTGCAATATCCAGCATATATTCATACCATACTGTCGGCTCATTATAAGTATATGCTATTCCTATATTGTCGGTCTTACTTTTGGCTATATTAATTATTTCTTTAACAGAATATCCTTTTAGATATGGATATTCTTCAACTGATGACTGAGATATATCATAATTTTGACAGTTTTTGCAATGCAAATTACAGCCAACACTTCCTAATGATAATATTGTTTTACCGGGGAAAAAATGATATAATGGCTTTTTTTCAACAGGGTCAAAATGAGCAGAGCATATCTTTCCATAATTTAAAGAATATAACTCGGAATTTATATTTTTTCTTACTCTGCATATTCCTGTCTCTCCTTGTTTTAAAATACAATGATGCGGACATAAATTGCATTTAATCCTGTTAGCATCTATTTTTTTAAAATAAAGAGTTTGCTTCATAGTTTTTTATTTTTAATCCGCATAAGGCGGGTCATTCCTTTGTGTGAACCGACGGGTTAACCCGTCGGTTCATGGGAGTTTAACTTGTTTATATTTTTGTAACTATCTCATTATTAATTGATTACAAATTACAAATTATGGATTATAAATTTTAGTCATTTTGAATTTTTATTTGTTATAATCATTGTTTCATTAACCATAAAACCATAAAACCATAAAACCATAAAACCATAAAACCATAAAACCATAAAACTATAAAGCCAAAAGCCAAAAGCCAAAAGCCAAAAGCCATTTAGCAATTTAACAGTTTAGCAGTTTAATAATTATATTTTTTATTCCACAGAGATTTAAGCCGTAATCTGATTTTATTCTCCTGTGCATTATCCTGTGGTTCATAAAATTTTTTATCTTTAATTTTGTCAGGCAAAAATTCCTGTAAGGCAAAGTTATCTTTATAATTATGAGCATATTTATAATTTTTGCCATAGCCGATTTCTTTCATCAGTTTTGTCGGGGCGTTACGGAGTTCAAGAGGCACAGGCAGGTTCCCTATTGCTCTTATTGTCTCCTGTGCTGAATTTATTGCCATATATGACGCATTACTTTTTGGCGAACAAGCCAGATAAATTGCTGTCTGTGAAAGTATTATCCTTGATTCTGGATATCCAATAATATTTACAGCATTAAAGCAATTATTAGCTAATAACAAAGCATTAGGATTAGCATTGCCAATATCTTCCGATGCAAGTATTATCATTCTCCTTGCAATAAATTTCGGGTCTTCTCCGCCTTCAATCATACGTGCAAGCCAATAAACAGCAGCATTAGGGTCGCTACCTCTTATTGATTTAATAAAACCGGAGATGATATCATAATGCTGTTCCCCTTTTTTATCATATATAGCAATATTTTGCTGAACATATTTTAATACTTTTTCATTGGTAATAGTAATGTTTTTTTCTTTTTCCGAATCAACAGTCAGTTCAAAAGCATTAAATAATTTTCTTGCATCTCCACCTGATATTCTTAATAAAGCATCATACTCTTTTATTGTTATTATTTTCCCTTTTTGTTTCTGCTCCTCAATTATTGCTAAGTCCAATAGACCTAACAGTTCGTCTTTACTTAGTTCTTTTAAAATATAAACCTGACAACGTGATAATAAAGGTGATATGACTTCAAAAGAGGGATTTTCAGTTGTTGCACCTATAAGAGTTATTATTCCTTTTTCTACTGCATTTAAGAGCGAATTTTGTTGCGATTTGTTAAAACGATGAATCTCATCAATAAAAAGTATAGACCCATTGATTTTTTTAGATTTTTCAATCACTTCACGCATATCTTTAACACCTGAATTTATAGCACTTAACTTAAAAAACGGTTTCTCTAATTGTTTTGAAATAATATGAGCCAGTGTTGTTTTGCCAACACCGGGAGGTCCCCATAAAATCATTGATGGAATATTTCCTGAAAGAATTAATCTTTGTAAAACAGATCCTTCTCCAACAAGATGCTTTTGTCCTGTAAAATGCTCTAATGTTGCTGGTCTAAGTCGTTCGGCTAATGGCATAAAAGAAAACATAATTTTATATATTATTAAAATTCAAAAATAAGAAATTAATATAATATTTTTGAAAGAATAGAAAATTAAACTTGATAAATCCTGCAATGTTTAAAATTTTTTGTATCAGTATTAAAAAAAAATATGATTTTTAATAGGGTAGGGAGGTCTTATTTTTTTTGTCCCGATTGCATTGAAATTATTTTTTTTATGACAAAATTTATAAATAATAAAATAAAAATTAAGGACAAAATCTTATTTTTATATGTTTTTATATATTATTTACAATTGTAAACAAAAAACATAAATAAAATAAAGGAACCAATAAAATAGATACATTCAAGAGAATGTTACAAATGTAATCAAAAATAAATATATTAATATAAATATTTATTTTTGTAAAAATATCGTAATTCCCTTAAAATATTTAAAATAAATTATATTTTAAATGATAAATAGTTCAAACCCAGATGTTTATAAAAGTTATTTAAACTTATACATTAATACTTTTCTTTTATAATAAGAACAGTTAATTAAATTTATTTTTATTATATAAATAACTGAAACTAAATACTATAGGTTAATCTATTTGAATAATAACTTTATAAAGTTTTGTAACAATAAAAGATGTTACAATTGTAAACAAACATTTTTTATCAATTATTAATAAAAAGTGTATTTTTGTAAACAATTTTAATTTTATATTAATTTAAAATTTTTAATAATGATAAACAGAATTTCTTTAATTATAAAAACAAAAAATTTTACAGCGTCAAAATTTGCCGACAAAATAGGTGTTCAACGTTCAAGTATATCACATATATTATCCGGTCGTAACAAGCCGGGACTTGAATTAATTCAAAAAATACTGAATAATTTTCCTGAAATAAGTTCTGATTGGTTAATATCAGGGATTGGTGAGATGAGCAAAAATTCAAATAAAACTAACAATACCAGTGATAATGCTGATTTTATAAAAAAAGATGATTTTGAGTATCAGGATAATACAAAACCTAATCTCTTTTCTGATAAAAAATTAAATGCTAAAGAAAAAAATATAGAAAAAATTGTTATTCTCTATTCAGACAAAACCTTTATAGAATATAAACCTACAAAAGAATCCTCGTGACCAGTCAACAGTCGGCAGTCGGCTCAACAACATAAATTTTATTTAAAACGACATTATAAAGTTGACAAGACACTAGTATTGTGTCAATTTAATTATGAAACATTTGTAGTGATAAAATAAATTGTTTCGTTGTGCTATTGTTAAATGGCTATTATAGTTAAATTACTCACTTCGTTCGTGAGATCGCTTCGCTAAGTTGTTAAATGGTTAAACGAACACAGTAAAACAATATAGCCATATAGCCATTGAGCCATTATCATATTATATTTATCCCAAACTCGTGATGAAACCGTCTCGTATGTTTCAAAATTAATTTGTCATTATACTAGTATCCAAAGGACTTTCTGTTGCTTTTTGTTTTTTATTAAAACAATATCTGATACCGATATTAAAGTTACTGCCTGAATAATGAATATTGTCAACAGGAATATCATTTTCTTTTATTTCTCCTTTCTCACATTCAATATAATGAGCAGGAGCAGCATAATTATAGGGAGTAATTGAATAATTCTCTGTTATTTTGCCTTTTGAAGGAGTTAAATTAAACGAATAATGACTATAATTAGCAAAAATACTGGTATTTTTAAAAATTTTATATGATACTCCAATGCCAAATATTGCTCCTAAGCTTATTTTATCCCAGTATTGTGTTTTTTTTACCACATTATATTCTGAAAACGCATCATTAGATTCATAGTTATGATAAAATATATATTTGCCAAAATTTATTCCTGTAAAAATACATGGAGTAAATTTTTTAATTGGATATTGCGCTTTTAAATTAAGGTAAAAATTGTATATATTTAGTTCTAATGTATTAGATTGAATATATTGAAAATACAACTCGTTATTTGAATATTTTTCATCTTTCCATAATGAAGTAACTTTATTGTTTTCCTGTGTTTTTTTGCTTCTGAAATTTATACCTGTTTCAGCAACCCAGTATTTTAAAAAGACATATCCAACTTTTACACCATAACTATAACCTGAATAAAAGTTATAGTTCACATTTTCTGTCTTTTGCTTAAAACTAATAAGTTCATATTTTATTGCCATTGCAGAGTCAGTTCCATTCCAGTAATAAGTAGTATCAATAGGGTCGCCAAAATACCTCTGTTCTGTGTAATTATAAAATGGATATCCCAGAGTATATTTTTTATTAGAATAATTAATGCCATAATAAGCATCAACATAAAATTGACTGTATGCTTTAAAAGTAAAAAGAAATACAATTAATATTATTGTTATTTTTTTTAACATAATTGTTTAGATTTTGATAAATTTTTTACTTATACTTTTATTATTTGTTGAACATTTACAAATATATAGTCCTGACTTATAATTTTTTGCAGATAATTTATATGTATAATATCCTTCTTTTATATATTGATTTACGACTGTATATATTAATATACCATTTGTATTAAAAATTTGTAATTTAATGAACTGGTCATTTGGATTATAAAAGTTTATTTTAAATGTATTTATTACCAGATTAGGATTAATTTCTAATTTTAATTTTAAATCATTTTTATCAAAATTTGTATCATGAATACTAGGAATTATCTTAATTCCATTTTTGGTATATATATAATACTGGCAATTTTCAACTCTGTCAGCTTCAGCAGTAAAATCACCATCACCTGTTTCAAAACCATCTTCCATAACAACTTCATTACAAGCAGAAAAAGTTACATTATTATTATTAATATATGAGTTAATACCATTATTAAGATTGATTGTGCCTGATAAAACAAGTTGGGGATTTGTGCTGTTATTAACCAACACATTTGGATTATTACTATTTGGATTAAAAATTGCATTTAAAACATCAGAACTATTAGCAGTTCTATTGCAATCAATAACTCCTACTTTTATTTCAGCATTGTCAGAACATGAATAATAATGATCAGTAACATCTGTAGAGATGTATAAATCAATATTATAAAAACCAGGATGCGGAAAATTATTGTAATCTAATCTTTGGTCAGTAGTAAAACCATTATAAGTGCCTTCTTTTGTGTATATAAAAGGAAACAAACTATTTGGATTTACAACTACCCAGCCATACTTAAAATTTTCAGAACAATAATCATAACAAAACCCGGACCAATTAAAATCATAATTATATAGTAAATGAGCACCACATGGATGACCATCTTCCCGCCATTTTAACAGTAAATAATTAGAAGTAAATAATTGATCGGAATGATTACTATAAATGCTTAAATTATTGTAGCATTCATTGGGCTTAATAACATGAATGTCAATTGTTTTTGAATTTGAACATCCCTGATTATCCATAACAGTTAGTTTAACAGGATAAATTCCTTCACTACTATATGTTTTGTTATTAGGATTACCATCTTGTCCTGAACTTTCAAAAAAAGTTTCTGCCTGAACGCCTCCATCAGGAGTGTTATTTGTTATAGGGTCAGCATAAAATGTCCATGACCAGACATAAGGATGGATTCCTCCTGTAGTTTGATTAGTAAATTGAATACTTAAACCAACCTGGGCAGGATTTGGAGAAGTGCTAAAATTAACTATTAAACTGCTGCAAGGGTCAGGGTTTTCAATTTCAACAATACCACATGAACATACACCTGAATAAACCTCATCATCATTATTGTCAAGTATTTTAAGATTTACATAAGTTGTATAACTTCCATAATTACTATAATAATGGATTTTATTTGCAGACGAACAATTGGTTTCAACTGTTTCTATTCCATCTCCATAATCAAAGGTAAATTGATAAGTATAATCAGGGCTGTTGTATCCTAAAAATTCAGCATTAAAATAAATTGGACTACCAGGAGATGAACCTCCATACGAAAAACTACAGGTTATATCTCCGGAATTTTCGTTAAATACTGTTATATATCCTGTTTTTGTTTCTGTAAATTGTCCGCTCGGATTTGTAATTGTTAAGGAAACATCATACAAGCCCTCATTATTATATAAATTATGAGGATTTTGAGCTGTTGATGTATTACCATTACCAAAATTCCAATACCATAAACTAATATTTTCATAAGTTGATAAATCAGTAAAATTTACTGTTGAACTTTCGGGAATATTGATGTTATCAGCAAAAAAGTTCACAACAGGGGAATAATTATTTCTGTATAAATCAAAATTAGGTAAAGGATTATCTACAATAGGCGTTACTCTATCAAAATCAAGGCGATGAAATTCATTATCGCCTGATGCTCCCCAACTTTTAAAATTATTAACATCTACTGTAAATTTAACCTGAAAATTATCTGTTGCATCCCACTGATATTCAATTCGGTTTGATTGTCCTTCTGTAACATTTGTCCAGTGTATATTATTAATTGAAACTGTACCTGAAATCACCTGGTAAAGTAAAGCATCACTTGTAGGAGTGTTTGCATCACAATATGTATCAACCTCAAAATGTCCTGTACCAGTGGATGATGTAACTTCTCCATGAGTATAGTCAACAGTTGCAGGGCAAAGGGTGATAGAATTATTTGAACTATATGTAAAACCATCATAATGATTAGGCATATCATCATAAGCTTCTGTTGCTTCTCTTTTAGTTCCTCCACTTTTGCTACCATTCATTCGTTTAAGTAAATGTTCGTTATTATATTCAACATGACTCCATAAAGTGGTATTACCATAGCCAAAAGCAATGCCTCCGGCGCAGCCATCAACCCAACCATTGGCAGCACTGTAACAGGCAGACAATATAGTAATTGCTTTTGATTGTGTTAAATTAGTTTGCCAGTATGTTTGTGCCCAATTTTTGTAGGCAAAAGCACCCCATTGTTCCGGAGCATTCCAATTTGTCATTTTAGGATCAATTTTTTCGGCAATTATTAAAGGGTCATTATTACACCAATTATTAATTGCATTTTCATTTGTTGCATATACAAAAAATATTCCATTATCTACATTATGTGTTGGGACAGGATCGTTTGGTGGTCTTCCATGCCCTGCAAAATATAAAAGACCTGCATTTTTCATACTTTTTAAATTACTATAAGTGCAATTACCAAAATTATCATCATCCGGTGTATTGTCTGTAAATGTATTACTTTGCGACAATACAAAATCCTGATACTTAATATAGTCATCAACATTTTTTAATTCTTCGCTTTCAAAATTTGTAAATTCAAAAGTATTACTACACCAAGCATATGTGTACTTTTTGTCAGGTGAATAATAGCCCATACTTTTTTTATTCTTATTATTTTTTAGTTTATAACCTGTTTTAATGAAATAATTAATAGTTTTTAAAGTATCAAACCCTAATTTTTTTATTCTTTGTTCAAATTGAGGTGAAGATTGATAATTTTTTATAAATTTTTTTATAAATATTTTATTGAAAATTATTGATAATGTATCAATTTTTTTTTCAGTTTCTAATGTTGGATTGTTTATGATTTGATATAAAAATGGTAATGATTTGTCTGTTCTACCACTCGGTAAACACGAATAGTTATTTTCTTCAGTAAACAATATAAGTAAATCATTAAATCTTGATAACATTTCTTCCCAATGTTCAACTCTATTTTCAACTTTTCTAATAAATTCTTTTTTAGGGATAGGTCCGGTGCCGTTAGGTCCCCATTTTTTATTTACTTGGTCCATCATAAAAGCAAAACATGCTATTGTTTGTTTTTCATTATTAAAGGTTGTAATTATCCAGCCATTGTCAGTAAGTTCAAAAGTTTTAATATTTGGCAAACTTTTATAATATGCAACAATGCTATCATAAGCAGCATAATATTCATAATGAGTAAAGAAATAATAAAACATGGCCTGAGTATATCCAAAGCCCTTTAATGGCTCATTACATTTCCAAATATCACTAATCGTTGAATTTTTATTCAAACAGGGAGGTATTCCTAATCTTATATTGTATTCATAAGGATTTTTTTCAGGATATTCCAATTCTTTTGTTACCTGTATTCCATTAATATATACAGTTAGTCCTTTACGCTTAATTGTATAAGGAGCATCAATATACTTACCATCAATAAATACAAAACCTGAATTTATGGGTTTTGTTTTGCGTTTTTGAGCATAAATATCTGATGATATTATACACAAAAGAATAAGGAAAAAAAATACATTTTTTTTTATTTTCATAATAATAATAATAATTATTTTTCTACAAAATTATATTCTGCCAGATATTCAAAACATCCTGTCCAACCGTCAAAGAGATTGTTTTGATTTATAAAAATATTTGATTCTCCACCTTTAATTTTTAGTTCTTTATTAGTTAGTTCTAAGATACAATATTTATTATACAATTTTGTTAGTTCTGAATCATGCACATCTACATATACATTATGTATAGAATCATATACTGTTACAACATTTCCATTAGAATCCAGCAAAGGGAAATACATATATGCCAGATAAGAAATTAGTAAGGAATCATAATTGTCTGAAAAATTCCAGTCAGCATTAACAATACTATCGTTTTGTGTAAATATTCTTTGTAATGAATTGTCTTTATTAAAGTTCCAGACAATATCTCCATAGTTCCATTTAATCTTTTTATTTTGTTTACCTTGCTCAATGATCCATTCTTTACATAATCGCTTTTTTTTAGTTCTAAAACTAATATATGGACCTTGTTCATATTTCTTGCATGAGGATATTGTTAAAAACAATATGATAATAATTACTATTTGTTTCTTCATAAAAATTTATATTTATTAAGGTATTATGTCTTGTAAATTTATTTATTCTTTTTTTTCATTAAATCAACTTCTTTTTTTAATTTATCAATCATTTTTTGTTGTTTTATAGTGTATAATGTAAGTTCTTCTATTTTTTGAAGGAGTTTCATATTCATTTCTCCCAAATCTATTCCATTTTCAAGCACTTGTTTTTCTGTTGGCATATCAGGAAGGTGCTTATTTTGTTTTATATACTTTTCTAATTCTGATAATGATTGCAGTTTATAATCCTTATCAAAAACATAATCACACCATCCATTAAAATTATTTGCCTTTACTTTACATCCTCTTATTATTCCGGCTACATCAAGTTCATACTGTGGACTTACAGTTCCAATGCCAACCTTACCATCACTTCTTATTATCATCTTTAGATTATCATTTATTTCTGTATCACTTAATGTCTGAGTTCCTCCGCTATTAGATTCTACTGTTACAAATTTTATGTTCCCAAATATATCTGAATATATCACTGTTCCTCCATTATGAGCTTGGTCACCATTAAAAGTCCAGATATCATCTTGCCTGAACCCATTAAAACCAACATAACTTGTTCCCCATCCTAAATCTGCTCCTTGGGCTTTGCCTATACATAACATTGCCGTTCCTGTGCCTATTTTGGTATTACCATTTCCATATACAACGAAATTTTCTTTGTTTTTACCCTCTACTAATAAAGCTTTTGTGTTATCTTTGTTTACTTTGGCTTTTATTGTATAGCCATTATCATTATTATAGTTTGTTACTATAACTCCATTCTGTTTTAATGCAAATATATTTAGCTTTGCTTCATCATTATTTGTGCCTATACCGATATTCCTATTTGGAAATATTGAAAAACTTGTGCTTCCATTTATCTGAAACATCATATTTGCCTTTTCCTGCAAATTGATAAAAGCATTTTTATCTCTTAATCCTACTAATAAACCATTACCTTTATCCATTCCTGTTGCAGAATTTGTGATTTGTATTGCATTATAAGCATAAGAAGTTGCAAGGTTCATATCTCTTACAGATGTGTTATCACTTGGGGAACTAATATCATTTGGATTTATCATTTCATTGGAATGGATATGCAAAGTATGTTGAGGGTTTTCTAATCCAATACCAAACTTGCCATCTGGCATTAGTCGCATACGCAACTGATTGTTTGTTACAAAATTGATGGGCATATAATTATCAGAGCCAAGTCTAGACATCTCAGTTAAGTTTGAGTTTCCAGATATATCCCAAAAATCACCGACTGGTTGTGAAAAAGAAGTTTTTATATTTAATAAAAATAAGAAGATAATACATAATATAATAGTTACTTTGCTACTATTTATGTGTGTATATATAGACATACTTGGATAATTTTTTATTAACATAATCTATTATTTTTTTTAAGATTAAAAATCAATTTTAAAATGCAAATATATAAAAAAATTAGATAAGAGTCAAAAAATATTTTTTTTACAGAACTGTTCTTTAACTCATCATAACAAATCAAAAAAATAATCTGTTTAGACAAACAAAATTTGCCTGTTTACTTTTATCTTTTTACTTTTGCCCGTTCTGTGAAATTCACCAAAGCCAAATGACAATTAATGACAATCAATGACCCCAGTGAAATAACCTGATAAATCAGGATTTTACGGGGTAAACCAAATACGAAAATATAAAAATATGAAATCCTATTCATCCATTCATCCATTCATCCATTCTTTCTGTCGTTCAATTGTTAAAATACTAACAATAATATTTATCTTATTTATCTCTTATAATTCTTATGCACAAAAAAACAAAAGAGATGTAATACAGTTCTCAGGTGTTGTAGTCAGTGCTGACAGCTTAAAACCAATGCCTTTTACCAACATAATTATTAAAGATTCATGGCGTGGGACAACAACCGACTATTACGGATTTTTTTCTTTTGCAGCATACGAAAATGATACGGTTATATTTTCTGCAATAGGATATAAAAAATCTGTATTTAAAATACCTGATACCTTATCTGAAAACAGATATTCCTTAATTCATGTGATGACTGTTGATACTATACTGTTAAAAGAAACTGTTATTTATCCCTGGCCTACTATTGAACAATTTAAACAGGCATTTGTAAATCTTGAAATCCCTGATGACGACTTGGAAAGAGCTAAAAAAAATCTTGCTCAGGCAGAAATGAAAGAAAGATTTGAAAACTATAAAATGGATGCCAGTATGAACTATAGAAATTATATGAACAATCAAACCAGTAAATTATACTATGCAGGACAATATCCTCCGAATAATCTGTTAAACCCTTTTGCATGGGCTAAATTCATAAAGGCATGGAGAGAAGGACAGTTTAAAAAAAAGAAATAATCTAACTTTAACAAACCATAAGCAAACAGGTTATAACGTTAAATTAATATAAAATAGCGTTAAGGAATTACGGATTATGCAACCCTCGGGGTTTTAAAAACCCCGAGGGTTTAACTATTACGGGAAACTCTAAACTTACCATCCGACAGGTCGCGTAGCACCTGTTGGGTATATATTAATTTATTGGAAAATACCATTTTTACCGAGTTCTACTGGGAAATTATGAACTTAACGAAGTGATCTCACGAACGAAGTGAGTAATTATTTACATTGATCAGGCGGTTGCCTGATGAAATATGAGTTTCAGGTTTTGATTCTGAACTTTAAACGCCATTAAACGTCAAACGTCAAACATTATAATAAATACTATCATAAACCGTTGATTATAAACATAAAAATATAAAACAAAAAAATTGCCCGGCTTTAAAAAAAATATATCTTTCTTATTCGGACTGCTGTTCTTAACATTTTTAACAAATTTCACAACATTAGCACAAAATACAGCCATTATATACGGCAAAATTACTGATGCTGATAACAGACCTGTTGAACTTGTTAATATATCCGTATTAGGATTATCAGGCGGAACTATGACTGACAAAAATGGTAGTTACAAACTTGTAGTGCCTGCAAATAAAGAAATAATTATAGCAATATCATTTATAGGATATAATACTGAGAAAATAAAATTATTTTTAAAGCCAAACGAAGAAAAACAAATTGATAAGTTGTTGACAGTATCAACAACACAATTGCCTGATGTTGAAGTTAAAGAACAAAAATACAGAGAATCTAACCTTATCTTTATAAAGCCAAAGACCGTTGAACAAATACCAAGTATGTCCGGTGGGGTAGAGGCAATCATTAAAACACTGCCCGGAGTATCTTCCAATACTGAACTTAGCTCACAATATTCTGTAAGAGGTGGCAATTATGACGAAAATCTGGTATATGTTAATGATATAGAAATATATCGTCCTTTTCTTATCCGCTCAGGACAACAGGAAGGTCTAAGTTTTGTTAATTCAGACCTTATATCTTCAATATTATTTTCAGCAGGAGGATTTGATGCTAAATATGGTGATAAAATGTCATCAGTCCTTGATATTAAATATAAAAAACCTAAAAAATTTGCCGGCTCTGTCTCGGCAAGCTTACTCGGTGCCTCTGCTCATATTGAAAATATATCCAAAAACAAACGATTATCATACCTGATAGGCATAAGACAAAAATCAAACCAGTATATATTAAAACAACTTGACACAAAAGGAGATTATAAGCCAAGCTTTACTGATGTTCAAACTTATGTTAATTATAAATCAAGTGAAAAATGGGATATTGATTTTTTGGCAAACTATGCAAGAAATTCATACAAATTTATACCTCATACAAGAGAAACCGACTATGGAACTGTCAATGAAGCATACAGATTAGTTATATATTTTGATGGTCAGGAAACAGATAATTTTGAGACATTTACAGGTGCCTTTTCTACTACATATAAACCTAATAACAATCTGAAATTAAAATTTATTACTTCGGCATTTAAAAGCTATGAAAACGAAAATTATGATATTCAAGGACAATATCAGCTTGGACAACTTGAAAATGATTTTGGAAAAGAGGGCTTTGGTGAGGTAGCATTCATAAGAGGCGTAGGAACTTTTCTTAATCATGCAAGAAACAATCTAAACGCAACTGTCTTTAATATTGAACATAAAGGAATATACAGTAAGTCAAACAATTGCTTACAATGGGGAATAAAATATCAACTGGAAAAAATAAATGATAATCTTAATGAATGGAAAATGCTTGACTCCTCAGGATATTCTATTCCTCATTCTCCTGACTCTGTCGGATATACAAACCCTGATGCACAACATTACTATCCATTAGAATTAAATGATGTTGTAAATACTTATATAAATATATTGTCAAACAGATACTCCGGTTTTATACAAAATACTTTTAATATAAAAGATGACAGTGCTAAAATATCTTTAACAGCTGGTGTCCGAGCTAATTACTGGGATTTTAACAATCAATTCCTGTTAGGACCAAGAGCAACAATATCATATAAACCTGACTGGGAAAAAAATATTGTTTTACGACTTTCGTCAGGATATTACTATCAACCACCATTTTATCGTGAACTTAGAAATTTTAATGGCGAGATAAACAAAAATGCCAAAGCCCAGACATCTATACATTTTGTAGCTGCAAGTGACTGGGACTTTAAAGCATGGCACAGACCTTTTAAATTTGTTACAGAAATTTATTACAAACATCTTTACAATCTTATCCCTTACGAAATTGATAATGTAAGAGTGCAATATTATGCTAATGATAAATCTAATGGATATGCCACAGGAATAGATATGAGAATAAACGGTAACTTTGTTAAAGGTATTGAATCATGGGCAAGTTTATCTGTTATGAAAACACAGGAAGATATTCATGGCGACTATTATTACGAATATTTTAATAAAGAAAATGAACTAATTATTCCCGGCTATACTTTTGATAATACGCCTGTTGACAGTATCAGACATGAGCCGGGATATATACCGCGACCTACTGACCAAAGAGTAAATTTTAGTATGTTCTTTCAGGATTATCTGCCTATGAATCCAACATATAAAGTGCATATTAACTTTATATTTGGCACAGGACTGCCTTTTGGACCTTTAAACCATAAAAAATATCAATCTACACTTAGAACACCTCCTTACAGAAGAGTTGATATCGGCTTCTCAAAACAACTCAAAAGCGAAGAAAATAAATTGCCCTCAAATAATATTTTTAAAAATTTTAAATCCATCTGGATATGTTTTGAAGTATTTAATTTGCTGCAAATAGATAATACTATTTCTTATATCTGGATTACTGATGTTACAAACAGACAATATGCCGTGCCTAATTATCTGACTCCACGTCAAATAAATGTTAAAATATCTGCAAAATTTTAAGATTTTTTAGAGTGTCTGTATATAATAAATTTATTTTATGTAATTTTGCATTTTAAACTCTAAAAGGGGTGCCTTAAAATTACGGGCTGAGAACAAACTCATTGAACCTGCACCGGGTAATGCCAGCGAAGGAATTAATTAATATGTTAAAATATTTTATTCTTACTTATTAAACTATTAAAGTTATTCAATAACATTTCTCATCTATCCCTTTTATTTTTAATATTAATTCAGATAAAATTATGATAAAAGAAAAAATGCCAAATCAAACATCTATAACACGTAAGCCATTCCTAAATTCAAAAAAAATATATGTTAAAGGTAAAATCCATAATATAAAAGTAGCTATGCGTGAAATCCATTTATCAGACACAATTGATAGAAATGGAAATATTGAAAACAACGCACCTGTAACAGTATATGATACATCAGGACCTTATACTGACCATGACATTGATATTAATGTTAGAAAAGGACTACCAAAATTAAGAAAACAATGGATTTTAAACAGAGATGATGTTTATGAAGCAGAACAATTATCATCGGAATATGGACGCAAACGACTAAATAATAAAAAACTTGATAAACTACGTTTTGAACATATCAATACTCATCCTTTAAAAGCAAAACACGGTAAATGTCCAACTCAACTATATTATGCAAGACAAGGAATTATTACTTCTGAAATGGAATATGTTGCAATACGTGAAAATCAAAAAATAGATGAATTATTTGCTATAGGCGAATTAAAATATCAGCATAAAGGCGAAAATTTTGGCGCTAACATTCCAAAAAGTCCTATAACTCCTGAATTTGTACGCAACGAAATTGCAGAAGGAAGAGCTATCATACCTGCTAATATTAATCATCCTGAAACAGAGCCAATGATTATCGGAAGAAATTTTTTAGTAAAAATCAATTCAAATATTGGTAATTCTGCAATAACATCTTCTATAGAAGAAGAAGTAGAAAAGTCAGTATGGTCTTCTCACTGGGGAGCTGATACTATTATGGACCTTTCAACAGGTAATAATATTCATGAAACAAGAGAATGGATTATAAGAAATTCTCCTGTGCCTCTTGGCTCTGTGCCTATTTATCAAGCCATTGAAAAAGTTGATGGAAAACCGGAAAATTTAACATGGGAAATTTATAAAGATACACTTATAGAACAAGCAGAGCAAGGTGTTGATTATTTTACTATTCACGCAGGATTGCTATGGAAATATATACCATTAACAATTAACAGAACTACCGGTATTGTATCAAGAGGTGGTTCAATTATGGCAAAATGGTGTTTATATCATCATAAAGAAAATTTTTTATATACTCATTTTGATGAAATATGTGAGATATTAAACACTTATGATGTGGCTGTCTCTCTCGGCGATGGACTAAGACCCGGCTCTGTCGCTGATGCTAATGATAAAGCCCAGTTTGCCGAACTTAATACATTAGGCGAGTTAACAAAAATTGCATGGAAACATAATGTGCAAGTTATGATAGAAGGTCCGGGACATATTCCTATGCAACTTATAAAAGAAAATATGGACAAAGAACTTGATATATGCTATGAAGCTCCTTTTTATACATTAGGACCTGTTGTAACAGATATTGCACCCGGCTATGACCATATCTCTTCTGCAATAGGAGCAACAATGATTGGATGGTTTGGAACAGCAATGTTATGTTATGTTACACCAAAAGAACATCTTGGACTGCCTGATAAAGAAGATGTTAAAACAGGCGTTATTACTTATAAATTAGCTGCACATTCTGCTGACTTAGCCAAAGGACACCCAAGTGCACAAATAAGAGATAATGCTATGGCTAAAGCAAGATTTGAATTCCGCTGGCAAGACCAATTTGCTATATCATTAGACCCTGAAACATCTCTAAAATTTCACGACCAGACATTACCTGAAAAAGCATACAAATCAATGCACTTTTGCTCTATGTGCGGCTCTAAATTCTGTGCTATGAAAATTACTGAAGATGTTAAAGAATTAGCACAAAAAATGAATATATCAGAAAAACAGGCATTACAAAAAAAAATAAACGAAAAATCTGACGAATTTAAAAAAATGGGTAGTAAAATATATTTGTAAAAAATTATTAATTATTAGTATGAAATATCCATGACTGGATAATTAAAAATTATAAATTAAAAAAGTCCCCGCTACCGCACGATTGTATCGTGTGGTTTATAAACATAAATAATAATTTAATGTTCGTTAATAAAAACAATAATTTTTATTACATTTGACTCATGAGTAGTAATTACAAATTTCATAATCCAGAA
>Ga0265594_1001452_pt1 | contig 18303 bp, 18 predicted proteins | sample saktaG_11_FD_190147 | JGI IMG/M metagenome (GOLD analysis project Ga0265594, IMG submission 190147) | Saline water microbial communities from Sakinaw Lake, British Columbia, Canada - sak_2011_5_24_80m | ecosystem: Environmental > Aquatic > Non-marine Saline and Alkaline > Saline ... | reverse complement strand
TAGTTGTGATTTTACGGCCGCTTGAAAATTTTTTGCGGGATATTACGGATAAGTTTTTATTTCAAAAGCAGTATGATTACAAGCATTTGATCAAGACTTTTACTGAGGAGGTTTTGACGGTTATTGAGTTTAATGATCTGGTGCATCTTACGGTCAATAAGCTGGCTGAAATACTTAAGCTGGAGAATACTTTGCTTTTTCTTTATGACGCCGAAGGAGAGCAATATCGGTTAGCGGCATCGGTTTTAGAGGAAACTTCGGGTAATATTTTAACGGTTTTGGAAGAGAATGGATCTTTGACCGAGTATATGCGCAAAAGTAGGGAGTATTTTCTTTTGGAGGGAACGGAGCAACAGAAAAATCCTCCTCCGCGTATACAAAAAGAACTTCAGGAATTGGAAACAGCTCTTGTGATTCCGCTCATACATCACGACAATATGGTTGGAATACTTTCTCTCGGTAAAAAGAAATCGGATGAAGACTTTACGCAGGATGATATTGATGTACTGCTTCCTTTGGCGAATACGCTTTCAATCGCGATAACGAATGCTACGCTTTTTAAGGAGCTTTCAAAAGCGCAGGCGAGAGCCGCTCAAAGAGAAAAAATGGCTGTTATTGGAACGCTTTCCGCGGGGATCAATCATGAAATTTGTAATCCTTTGGGGATCGCGCGCGGGCAGTGTGAGTTGTTTCTTTTGAATATGGCTGAAGGTATTTATAAGGGAAAGTCTTCGGAAGAACTTTTAGACAAGGCGCAGGAAATTATGCGTAAGGTCATCCATGAAACGGATAGGGCGACGCTTATTACCCGTAAACTGTCATCGTTTGCTAAACCTGCTAAAGGGGAGGTCTTAGATAATATTTCTCTCGGGAAAGAGATGGAGGTAGTGATCTCTTTGCTGGAGCATGACCTTAAGTTGGATAATATATCTATTATAAAAGAAATTCCTGAAAAACTTCCGAACATCTCGGCAGATCGCAAACAATTGCAGGAAATATTTTTTAATATCATTCGGAACGCGGTTCAATCGATAAAAGACACCGGAAAAATTTTTATCAGGTTATCAAGCGACGGGAAAAAAGTTTATGTGGAAATTGAAGATACGGGGGAAGGGATCTCAAAACATGGTTTAAATCAGATCTTTGATCCTTTTTTTACGACAAAAGATCCGGGAGAGGGGACAGGGTTGGGGTTGTATATCGTTAAGCAGATAGTGGAGAAGAATAAAGGTACGATTACGGTGCGCAGTGAACATGGAAAAGGTACGATTTTCCTTTTAACTTTCAATGTGGTTAAACCCATTGAAGAAAAACAATAATTCAGGACGGAAAGGTGAATATGAGAAATTTGAGTATATTATCAGTGGATGACGAAAAAAAATTTACGGAATTATTAAAACAGTATTTTGAGGTGAGGGGATACGATATAGATGTAACTTACGACGGATTTTCGGCGCTTGAACTTTTAACGCGGAAAAAATATGATGTTGTTCTTTTGGATCTGAAAATGGCGGGGATTAACGGGGATGAAGTTATGCGCCGGACAAAGAAATTATATCCGGACATGAGAGTTATTTTTATCAGCGCGTATTGCGATTCCGGTAAAACAAAAGATCGGATGTTGGAAGAAGGGGTTTATGCTTACGTGGAAAAGCCGATTGAGAGTCTTAAAGATTTGGAAGTTCTTGTTAACAAAGCCGCCGCGAGAGGTGGTTTAGAAAAGGGGGGTGATAATGCTAAAACTGCTGGTTGTTGATGATGAGGCGGATATTTGTGATTTTGTACGAAAATTTTTTAAAGAAAGACATTTTAATGTTTTTGTGGCGCATAATGGGGAATCCGCGCTTAGTATTCTTAGTAAAGAGAGGCCTAAAATACTCCTGCTTGATATAAAAATGCCGGGGATGAACGGAATGGAAACGCTTAAGGCGATTCGCGAGCGGGGTGACGATGTTAAAGTGATAATGATAACAGCCATCAATGATACAGCTACTGCCCAACAGGCGAAAAAGTGCGGAGCGGAGGAATATATTACAAAGCCGCTTATTTTGGAACAGCTTGAAAAAACGGTTCTTACTATCGCGCGGCAAATTAAGGTGAAGGCGCGGTAGTGGTAGTTCGTCTACGTTCAAATGAGGGGTACAGTTACAGAGATTCCCGCCTGCGCGGGAATGACAAAAAAGGTTTATTATATGCCATACGAAGATAACTGGCTTAAAGTTCAGGACTGGATCGTCGACAAAATGCGGAATTGTGACGGCGCGCTGATTCCTTTGGAGCGGGACGGCTGGCAGGAACGGCAGGAACCGGAACTGGACTATCAATATATTTTGGAAAACGCTTCGCATACGATGATCCGGTTTAAAAAACCGGAACGGCTCATCAGAATGATAGTGAGAATTATTGATGAGCAGGTGAAGGTGACGCATACAGCGATGCTTCTGTATGACGGCAGTAATAAATTTTTCAACATTATTGACAGTAAGGGTGAGGAAGGGCTTAAAATTCCCATCGGATTTTTGCGTATAACGCTTGATAATCCGCTTGTTAGGATGTTTAAGGAACGTCACAATTATCGGTTATCCGAGAACGGGGTATTGGAATACAAAGAACTTTTAGATATCGGACAGAAAGATGAAGATATAAAAAAAGATAAAGATCTGGTTAATTTGATAGAACTGGTTGTTCGCCAGATGGAACTTTTAAAGGCTAATGTTTGTATCCCCATTGTGTATAAAAAAGAGTTAATGGGCATTTTTGTATTGGGGAAGAAACTTTCAAATATTAAATTTACGCGTCAGGAAATAGGTTTTTTTAAAACGCTCGCGAATGACGTTGCCATGGCGCTTTCAAATGCGCATCTTATACAGAATTTGCAGGAAAAAGTTATGGAAGTGCATCGGCTTTATGAACGTGAGCACAGCCTTTTTGTTCATACGGCTATTTCTCTCGCCGCGGCAATTGACGCGCGGGATCCCTATACTCACGGTCATACGGAACGGGTTACGAGATATGCTTTAGCAATATCTGAAGAGCTTGAAGATCTTCCTGAAGCGGAGGCGTACAAAAATTTTAAAGAAACTTTGCATATCGCGGCTCTTCTTCATGATGTCGGAAAGATTGGTGTTACCGATAGCATTTTGAACAAGAAAAAACAGCTTACGAAAAAAGAATATGAAAAAGTGAAGGAACATTCTATCACCGGTGCCGCTATTCTTTATCCGATAAGGGAACTTGGGGATATTGCCAAGGAAGTACGCGCTCATCATGAACGATTTGACGGTATGGGATATCCTGATGGGTTGAAAGGTGAGGAAATACCGTTTGTTGCCCGGATAATCGCCGTAGCGGATACTTTTGACGCGATTACAAGTGATAGGCCTTATCGTCAGAAAAAAATGGCGGAAGTGGCCGTGCAGATAATTAAAGATAATTCCGGCACACAGTTTGACCCCGTAATTACAAGCGCTTTTCTGTTAACCTATCGTAAGGGTAAATTGATTTCCGCGGTTTGATCAAAAATAAATACCTTCCGGCGGCTGATAAAATTCGAGTTGAAGTTATTGAAAAATTTTTCCTATTTTTTCCTTCACTTCTATGCTTTCAAGGGGTTTTGTAATGTAGTCTACGGCGCCGAGTTTTACGGCTCTTGAGGCGGTTTCAACGCTTTGGTATCCGGTAACAATTATGACTTTTGCCGGAGGCGAGATTTTTCGAATTTTCTCCAGAGTTTCAAGCCCATCTATTGAAGACATTTTTATGTCTAACAAAATCACGTCATATTTTTCTTTTTTTATTTTTTCTATCGCTTCTATGCCGCTTGAGGCAAAAGAAAGAGAATAATCATCTTCCAATATGAGGTTTAGAGATTCTCTGACTCCTACTTCGTCGTCGCAGATCAAGATTTTTTTTCTCGCGTCCATTGTGTCCTCCGTGTGTTGTATGTACCAAAATCCTTAAAGTGCCGGCGGTGAAATTATACAGATCGCTTCGGTGTCGGTTTTTGATTTGTTACTGAAAGAATGCGGTAGAGAAGCGTCAAAATATAGGCTGTCGCCGCATTTTAAAACATATGGATGTTCCGCGACCAAAACGTTGAGGGTTCCCGCAAGCATGTATATGAATTTTTCCACGCCCGGTTTGTTTTTTTCTTCTTGGGTCTCCCCGTCAGGGGCGATTTTGATCATCAGGGGCATAATTTTTTTGCCCAAGGTTTTTGTTACCAATAGTTCATATTTCGCGTTATTCGCGTGGATAAAGTGTTCAGTTCGGTTTTGGGCGGAAACAGTTTCGACGGTTTTTACTTCATCTTCAAGCTCTTGGTAAAGGTCAGCTATGGACGCGCCGAGGGCTTTACATATCTTTTGATGAGAACTAAGGGTTCCGGGCATTTTGCCGTTTTCCATTCGGCTCAAAGTCGCGAGCGCCACTCCGCTTCTCGCGGAAAGGTCTTCAAGTGTTATGTTTTTTTCTTTACGAAGCTGATGAATTCTTTTACCAATACCGATTTGCATATATCCTCCTTACGTTTTGATATAGGAGCACTATACCCAATTTTTCATGAATAATCAAATTAAATCTTATTGTTTAGTGAAGAAAAATGAAGATTGGAGGTTTTTGTATACGAATCCCACCACCAACCTCGTAGGTTGAAACCTACGAGGTTGAAACCTACGAGGTTGAATTTGTCTTATCCCCGTCCGAACTTAATGGGGGGGGGCATAAGGGCGTCCGCCTTTATGCCAATTAGAATGTTTATGGGGTGCAAGTCTGACCTTGTGATTGGGGTGAGGTTGTGTTAAAATTATTTTCTATGGGCAAGAAGGATTTTATTGTTATCAAGGGCGCGCGTGAACATAATCTTAAGGGGATCGATGTCAGTATCCCGCGCGATTCTTTGTGTGTGATCACCGGGCTTTCGGGTTCGGGAAAATCTTCTCTCGCGTTTGATACGATATACGCGGAAGGGCAGAGACGGTATGTAGAATCACTGTCGAGTTACGCGCGTCAGTTTATTGAACAGCTTCAAAAACCGCATATGGATTCCGCCGAAGGGTTGTCTCCGACCATCAGTATTGAGCAGCGAACCGGAGGGAAAAATCCGCGTTCGACTGTCGGTACGCAAACGGAAATTTATGATTATCTTCGAGTTTTGTTCGCGCGGATCGGTGATCAATATTGTCCAAAATGCGGGAAGAGTGTTTCCAGCCAAAGTCCCCAGCAGATCGTTGATAGAATTGTGTCTTTTCCGAATGGAACCTCGCTTTTAATTCTTGCTCCTTTAATTTCAGGCCGAAAGGGTGAACATGTTGAGGTGATGAAGGAAGCCAGGAGAGAGGGGCTCATCAGGATACGGCTTGACGGGGAAATTGTTGAAATCAGCGATAATATTCCAAGGTTGAATGAGAAGCTCAAGCATACTATTGAAGCGGTTGTTGACAGGATCACGATACAAGATGATATTCGCGCGCGATTATCGGATTCGGTTGAAGTGGCGCTTAGAATGGGAGGCGGGGTTATGATAGCGCGTCCGGCGCGGGAAAAAGGTGTTTTTGGTGAAGACATTTTATTCAGTGAAAAAAATACATGTGTAAAATGCGGTATAAGTTTTGAAAAATCAGCTCCCAGAAATTTTTCGTTTAACAGTCCTTATGGCGCGTGTCCTGAGTGTAACGGGTTGGGGAATAAGATGAAGATCGATCCGGAACTTGTTGTTCCGGATAAGAACGAACCGCTTATTAGGGCCATTCTTCCATGGAAACGCGGAGGGAAGGGAATTATACTTCATTATCGGAGACAGCTTCGGAGGCTGGCCAGGTATCAAGGTTTTGATTGTGACGCGCCTTACAAAGATCTTACTTTAAAACAAAAGCGAATGGTTCTTTACGGAGATGTGCAGTCGGGATTCGAAGGCATTATTCCCAATCTTGAACGCCGGTTTCGGTCTTCGGACAGTGATTTCATAAAAGAAATGATAGGCACGTTTATGTCTGTCAGCAAATGTTCCGAATGCGGCGGGCAGAGGCTTCGCGCGGATTCTCTGAGCGTGTTAATTTCCGGTAAGAACATCTCGGATGTCGGGGAGATGTCTATAATAAACGCGTTGGATTATTTTAGCGGTCTTGAACTGGACGCGATGAAAAAAAAGATCGCGGAAGAAGCGATTAAAGAAATAAACGCGCGTTTAAAATTTATGGAAAACGTTGGGCTCGGGTATCTTACTCTGGATCGGAGAAGTAATACTCTTTCCGGAGGGGAAGACCAGAGAATTCGGCTTGCCACGCAGATTGGCGCGGGACTTGTCGGTGTTTTATATGTTTTAGATGAACCGAGTATTGGACTTCACCAGAAAGATAATTTAAAACTTCTTGATACGTTGACGGCACTGAGAGATTTGGGAAATACTCTTATTGTGGTGGAACATGATGAATTAACCATACGAAAAGCGGATTATCTTATTGATTTAGGTCCCGGGGCGGGGGAATATGGCGGAGAAATTGTTGCTATTGGCGGCTTAGAGGACATTCTTAAGAGCAGTAAGTCGCTTACCGGGAAATATTTAAGGGGGGACCTCAAAATAGAAGTTCCGGCAAAGCGTCGTTTGCCGGACGCGAAAAAACAACTTGAAATTCTATCGGCTGAAGAACACAATTTGAAGAACTTAAACATAAAAATTCCGTTAGGAGTTTTTAATTGCGTGACGGGTGTTTCCGGGAGCGGCAAAAGTACGTTAGTGGATGAAATTTTATACCGGGCATTGGCAAAGAAACTTTATAAGGCGAAGGTGACACCCGGCAAACATAAATCCATCAAAGGCGTAAAGCATATCGATAAAGTAATCGTAATTGATCAGTCTCCGATCGGGCGCACTCCGAGATCTAATCCGGCGACTTACACGGGGGCGTTTGATTCGGTAAGAAAACTATTCAGTTTCTTGCCGGAATCGCGGATGAGAGGGTATAATCCCGGAAGATTTAGTTTTAACGTAAAAGGCGGCAGATGCGAAGCGTGTCAGGGTGACGGGGTGAAAAAAATTGAAATGCATTTTTTGCCGGATGTATATGTTGAATGTCAGGTTTGCCGGGGGAAACGGTTTAATGACCAGACGCTTGAAGTGAAATATAAAGGGTATAACATTTCGGATATTTTGGCCTTGAGCATAGAAGACGCGCTTGAGGTTTTTGAAAATGTTCCTCCGGTAAAAAATAAACTGCGGACGCTATGTGATGTGGGACTTGGGTATATGAGATTGGGACAGCCCGCCACTACGCTTTCCGGTGGTGAGGCTCAACGTGTGAAATTGGGAACGGAACTGTCAAAAACAGCCACAGGGAAGACGTTATACATCTTAGATGAGCCGACTACGGGACTGCATTTCGCGGATATCCACAAACTTTTGGACGTACTTCACGCGTTGGTTTCTTCGGGAAATACGGTATTGGTGATCGAACATAATTTGGATGTGATCAAATCAGCGGATCACATAATTGACCTTGGCCCCTCCGGTGGAGATAAAGGCGGAGAATTGGTTGCCTCGGGAACACCTGAAGAAATAGCCGCCAATAAACACTCATATACAGGAATGTATTTAAAGGAGCTTTTCCACCCCACCCCAAAATAACCTTCCAGGTTAACCTCAAAATTATTGAGGGGAGAGGGGAATCCTGTTTCGGACAGAATGTTAAGGTAAAGTGGAGCAATATTGCAAAATATGCAACAATGACACATGGCAAGTGGAAAACCCGACCACCAACCTCGTAGGTTGATAGCAACCTACGAGGTTGGTGGTCGAGGTTGGTGGTCGGGGTGGGGAGATGGCGGGATGAAAAGGATGTGTTTTGGTTTGATTGGTGGTTTGGCGGTATTGACCGTGTGGGGGGGAGTGTCTATCGGGGCGGAAAGTGTGTCTTTGCGGGCTGAGCTTGATTTTGTCCGAAAAGCGGTTGAAGACGGGTTTTCGGATTTAGCCGAAAACAAGCTGAACACGCTTTTATTTATGAACATTCCGAGGGAGATCGAAGCTGAGAGTCATTTTCTTCTTGGGAAGGTTTATTATGAAAAAATGTTTCCCGCAAAAGCGTTGGGCGAATTTAATATTGTGGTAGAGAGGTTTGGCGATAGCAGTTTTGCTGAGCACGCGATATATTGGAGCGCGGAGGTTTATTTTAAAGAAAACAATTATAAGCAAGCGCTAATTTATTACAACGCGCTGATCAGAGATTATCCCACAAGTGAATATGTCCAGTATTCGGTTTATTCTGAGGCGTGGTGTTATGAAAAATTGGGGGAATATAGCGCGGCCATTAAAATGTTCGAAAAAGTTTTTCGGGAATATTCCAAAAGCAATCTTGCCGCTGAAGCTTTGTATCAAATATCTGAAATTTTGTACCGTAAAGCACGGTATAGGGAGGCGGTTAAGAATTTAACTGTTTTTACCGAAAAATATCCGGTAAACGAACGGATCTTTGATGCTTACTATATGTTGGGAGACAGCTATTATAAGATGGGAAATTTTCGAAAAGCGGCAGATACGCTGGAAAGCGCGGGTAAAGTTGGAACGGACAAGCCTTGGAAGGGAATCGCGGGATATCGTTTGGCAAAGTCGTATCTTAATCTGAAGAAAATGCCTGAGAGCGAAAAATGGTTTAAAAACGCTATTAAGGAAAATACCGACCCTGTAATTGAAAGCGCGGCGCTGATGGGGTTGGCTCAAATAAATTCAAAAAAGGGCGCGAAGGAAAAAGCTATCGAAATTTATTACAGTATCGTCAAGGGAATCTCTCCAAACGAATGGACTGATGATGCTTATTATTGGTTGGGTGAAGCTTTATGTGAAACGGGAAAAATGGAAGAAGCGATGAAGGTTTATTCGGAGGCGTTAAAAAAATATCCTAACGGTGAATTGTCTGATAAAATGCGTTATAATCTGGGCTGGGCGTATCTTGCCGGCGGAAAAGAAACTGAAGCGCTGGAAGAATACAGAAAGACAGTCGAATTGTCCGATAAGGAAGATTTGAAAGTGAATGCTTTATGCAATATCGGGAATATTCTTCTTGCCCGCGGTGAAAATGAACAGGCGTTTAATGTGTATGACCGTGTACTTAGGGATTTTCCGCGAAGTATTCTCGCCCCTCACGCGCAATATGAAATAGCGGTTGTGCTCGAAAAAATGGATCGAAAGGACGCCGCGATACTCGCGTTTCAGTCTTTAATAGTGAATTTTCCGGGATCATATCTGCACGATAGGGCGCATTACCAGCTTGGCGTGCTATATTCACAAAAAGGGGATTTTTCTACCGCTCGGTTCCAATTTGATCAAGTGATAAAAAAGTTTCCCAAGAGCAACATCAGGAACGAAGCAATTCTTCAGAAAGGGAACGCGCTGTATAACGACGGTAATTATGAAAATGCCGTGCGAATTTATCAAGAAATTGAGAGAGAAACAAAGGATAAACGTTTTCTTTTAAGAGCGTGGTATCATACCGGCTGGGCATATTACAAGATGGGGAAAGAAAAAAAAGCGTTAGAGATCTTTAAGCACCTTTTGAAAGAAGACTCCGCGAGCGCGTTAACGTCAGGCATAAAATTATGGTTCGGAGAATACTTTTACGGTAAAGGCGATTTTATCGCCGCGAAGAAATATTTTTCCGAAGTGATTAACGAATTTCCGGAAAGTTCTTTCAGTGATGATGCGGCATATTGGCTGGGCTGGGTATTCTACGATACGAATATGAAAGAGGAGGCGTTAAACCAGTTTGAAACGATAGTAAAACAAACTCCGAAAAGTAAATGGGTTCCTCAGGCGATTCTCGCGTTAGGGGACATATACAAACGCAAAGGAGAATACTATAAAGCGATCCCCAAATATGAAATGCTGATACAGCAGCATCCCAAAAACCCGATTACCAGAATTGCCAACAACAGAGTAGGAACAATATTAAAAATGCAGGACAATTACGCGTTAGCCATAGAATATTTTAAAGTCGCTCGAGGTGAGGAAAATTCGGAAATAAACGCGCAGATGCAGTTCGATATCGCCGAATGTTATGAGAAAATGGGGATGGAAAGTAACGCGGTTGAAGAATATCTCAAAGTTGAGTATGAATATCCGAAAGGTAAGTTTTGGGTGACAAGGGCGCATTTGAACTGCGCTAAACTTTTAGAAAAACAGGGCAAAAATGAAAGTGCTTTTAACCTGTATCAGAAAATGGCGGAGGACACCGGACAAGAAGCTGAGTACGCTAAAGAAAAAATAAAAATGTATAGTTTGCGCAGCAGCTGATGAATAAATGACAAAATAAATTAAAATATCAAAGCACAAAAAATAAAAGATTCACGGGCGGACACATGGGTCCGCCCCTACGAAGATGAAGACGCGAAATGAATTGTAGGACGGGAGATTCCATACCGTAGGGGCGCACCCGCGTGTGCGCCCTTGAATCAATTACAAAAAAATAATTGTACATTTGAAATATCATGATGCGTAAGGAAACGGGCGGACACATGGGTCCGCCGCTACGAATGACCAAGCATAATTCATCGTAGGGGCACGGCATGCCGTGCCCCTACAGTGTATTAATAACAAAACAGGAGGGATAGATATGTGGGAACTTATGATTAAGGGCGGACCGCTAATGTTTCTTATACTTTTGTGTTCGGTCATTGCCTTCGCGGTAGTGATCGAAAGGTTATGGCATTTGTGGCGAGCGAAGATCAATACTAAAGATTTTATGGAAGACATCGCCGAAACGTTGAAACGGAACAAGATCATGCTCGCGATCGACAAGTGTAATGTGATGCCGGGGCCTATAGCCGAGATTTTAAAAGCGGGCATTCTAAAATATGACCGTCCTCGTTCAGAAATCAAAGAAGCGGTGGAAGACGCGGGATTGCACGAAGTTCCTCGCTTGGAAAAGAATCTCGGTGTATTGGCAACGATTGCTCATATAGCGCCGCTTATAGGTCTTTTAGGTACTGTTACCGGTATGGTGCGGGCATTTCAAGTTATTGAACAAAAGGCTGTGGCTATGACGCCGGTAAATCCGGGAGATCTTGCCGGGGGGATATGGGAAGCGCTGATAACAACCGTAGCCGGACTTGCTGTCGCGATCCCGACGTATGTCGCTTATAATTTTTTAGTAACGAAAGTTGACGGATTTGTGCTGGAGATGGAAAAGAGCGCGACGGATCTTGTCAATATACTCGGGACAAAAAGGATCGAAGATGAAATATAAACGTAAAGTTTTTTTAGAAAAAGGACGCCTTGATATCGCGCCTTTGATTGATGTTGTTTTCCTGCTTCTTATATTTTTCATGCTGACGTCGAGTTTTGTTTTTCAGCCCGGCATAAGGGTAAATTTACCCAAAGCCGTTACCAGCGAAGTTTTGCATAAAGAGCTTTTAGTGATAACCATTACCGGAGAAAACAAAGTTTTTATTAATGAGCGGCCGGTTAGTTCCGATGAGCTTGTTTCTCGGATTACTGTGGCGGCGCGGGACAACGAGCCGCTTTTGATAAAGGCCGATAAAGAATCTAATCTTGGAACAGCGATAGAAGTATGGGATATTTGCCGTCAGCTGGAAGTTAGGCAAATAAATATTGCCACAACGCAGTAGTTTTGTCTCTCACTTCGCGAAAAAACGTTCGATTGCGCGGAATATAAGGAAAGTTTATGATCAATAAAAACTTACGTACGGCACTGCTTATATCCTTGGCGGCGCATATTTTTGGAATGTCGGCAGTTTCTATCATTAATCCCGAATGGGCGGGCCGCGGGAATGTTTATCCGCGCATTGATTTTTTGGGAGCCGTATTTAAAAAAACGGCTTTTGACATTATGATAGAAAATACCGCGCCGTTTTTTAAAGGTGCCGGCGGACATATGATCCAAATTAAAGAGAGACAATATCTCGAAAATGTCGAGGTCCCCAAGCAGAAAATATATGTGCAGAAATTTCCGGGAATATTGGATGACGCGATGGATAATACAGTGAAGGTTTTTTTGACGGGAGACAAAACGGTTCCGGGGGTTATTTCTCCTTCTAAACATGGGAATTTTGAAAAAGAACAAAAGCCGTTAAGGAGAAAAATCGTTTATCATCCGTCCGAGTTTTTTGTTCAGTACGGTCTTTACGGAGAAAAGAAATATTTTAAAGCTAAATTTAAGGCTCAAGCCGGAGAGGACGGAAAGATCAAGAGGACGGAACTTTTAACTACTACAGGATACCCGGAGCTTGATATAAAAGCTTCAAGGCTTATCAAAGACTGTCTTCCTCCGGCGGAAAGAAACGTTTTAGAAAATAATGAATGGTGTGAGGTTGAAATTATTTTGAACACCATTGGGGGATGATTTTTAGATGATCAAAGTAAATATTTCGACGGCTCTTTTTTTATATCTTTTTTTAACGGCGGTTGTTATTTTAATCATTTGGTCTTTTTTCAGTTTTGGCACGAAACTCAAAACGTTCAGCTCTGACGAGAAGTATATTTGGCACTGTTCGATTTGCGCTCTTACGTATGTAGATTCAATTAATGACGTTGTTTCAAAATGTCCCAGGTGCGCAAGTTATTGTCAACGGGCTGATTGGAAGAGCGATGAAGAAAAAAACTTGACTAAAAACATAAATACCCGATAATGAAAGTGATTTATTTCAGCGGTATTGTATTTTTTTTAAAAGGAGTAAAAATGATTACGCGAATAGGTATTGTGGCCGGTGAGATCTGGAGCTATCTTGATAATCACGGAAAAGAAGCTTTAATTGAAGACATTATCGTGAGTCTAAAAAGAGACAGGGACATTGTGTTAATGAGTATGGGGTGGCTTGCCAGAGAAGGGCACATATCAGTTAACTCGGAACAGAAGAACTATAAGATAAAACTTACTTGAGAAAAACCATCCGCGCCGATTTTTGACAATAAAATTTACGTAAGTTATTAATAGTGACGATGGGGCAGTAGCTCAGTTGGAAGAGCATCACGTTCGCAACGTGGGGGTCGTGGGTTCGAGTCCCATCTGCTCCACCAGCTTTCGCGGAACTATTTTGATTTTACAATGCTGTCTGTCGGTAGGCATAAATGCAGGGGTACAATTTGACATTACGTACGATATATGGTACGCTATAATTGTTGAATGGAGGTAGACATAATGACCACACTTACGGCAAGTGAAGCAAGAGCTAAACTCTATAAACTGTTGGATAAAACCGCAGTGTCGCATGAGCCGATACAAATAACAGGTAAGAGGCATAATGCTATTTTGATATCAGAAGAAGATTGGCGGGCAATAAAGGAAACATTGTATCTTGTTTCGATTCCGAGGATGCGCGAATCCATTCGGAAGGGATTAAAAACTCCGTTAAAGAAATGTAGTAGAGACTTAAAGTGGTGAACTGGAAAATCTTTTATGTTAAAGAAGCGCAAAAGGACGCGAAGAAACTCTCAGCTCTCGGTTTGCGTTTAAAAACCGAAGATATACTCCAAATCTTGAAAGTCAATCCATTTCAGACACCTCCGCCATATGAGAAGTTGGTAGGAGATTTAAAAGGCGCTTATTCCCGCAGGATAAATATTCATCATCGGTTGGTTTATCAGGTAATGAAAAAATCAAAATCAGTAAAAGTTATTCGGATGTGGGGTCACTATGAATAACTCCGAAAAGAAGAAAACCCGCGAAATTGGGAACAATAATGTCAAAATACATATGTCCGCATTGCGGACGGCCTATTGATGATGACGAAGCGCTTTTATGCCTTTACTGCGGGGAAAATCTTGAACGCGGCGTGGGAGTTTTGGGGAGGATGAAATATTCGGGTCATTGGCTGGTGATCGCGGCCCTTACGATTTTTGTGATAGTCGCGTTTATTTTGTTAATGTGTTTTTGAAATAACCCTTACGGAATTAATTCATGAAAAAACTTTTTATTTTAATTGCCGTGATTACCGGAATAATTGCCGTTATAGTCGGCGCGGCGGCTTTGATAGACAGTCGTGAAATGGCAGAGATAAAAATTGGGGATATAGATCTCTCGCGAATACCAGATGGTGTTTATAAAGGAGCAGAGAAGTATCTGGTGTTCACCACTCAGGTGACGGTACGAGTGAAAGATCATCGTATAACGGATATAGATGTTTTTGAGGCAAGAGGCGGAAAGTATGTGGAAAATGCCGAAAAAGTTACGCGAAATATTCTCGAAAAACAATCTCTTGATGTAGATACGATCACCGGTGCCACCGTTACCAGTCGGGCAATAATAAAAGCCGTAGAGAACGCCCTGAAATCGACCCAAAACAAAACCAAAACACCAACCTCGTAGGTTACTACTAACCTACGAGGTTGGTGGTGTAGTTGACATAACTAGTAGTTCGTCAACGTTCAAATGAGGGGTACTGTCACAGAGATTCCCGCCTGCGCGGGAATGACACCAAGGCGCGCGGGAGTAACACCAAGGGGTACGGGGAATGACAAGGGACGCGGGAATGACACCCCCCTTTTTTTTGTCATCCTCGCGAATGCGGGGATCTGTAATTTAAAATACTCCTCATTTAAGGGTTGACGGAGTACTGAGCTTCTACCAACCTACGAGGTTGTATTTTTGGTTTAATTGAAGGTGTATTGCGAGGGTATATCATGAAAAGAAGCATTTTATTTATTGTTTTTATATGCTTTCTGAGTATACCGGCAGGTTTGGTCGGGGCGAAAGAAGCGGATCTGGCGGGTATTTGGTATTCGGATTCACCGGAAGAGTTGAGGTCAGAAATTGATGGATATTTATCGAATGCTCTCATCGGAGATATTGAGGGCAGGATTATCGGTTGCATAGCGCCTCATGCCGGAATTCGATTTTCCGGGGCTGTTGCCGCCTATACCTACAAAGCGTTAGCTTCCCAAAATCCCAAAAAAGTTATTGTAGTCGGTTTTTCACACAAGTTATACATTCCCGGTTGTATCGCTGTTTTTAGCGAAAAAAGTTTTGACACGCCGATGGGCTGTATTCCGGTCAATACGGATATTTCGGAGAGACTCCTTGCCTATAACTCGAAAATAATAAAATTTCCGAAAGCCTTCGCGTCCGAAAACTCAATAGAGCTACAATTGCTTTTCATACAGCGCGCGTTAAAAAACGCGGAAGTCGTTCTTGTTGCCATGTGTGACCAAGACAAAGCGCTTTCTCAATTTCTATCCGCCGCGCTTTCTGATGTTCTCGAAGATGAAAAAGATTTTGTCATAGTCGCGTCAAGCGATATGTGTCATTATTTGCCGTATTTCGCGGCGGAAAAAAAGGATAAAGATACAATAGCAAAAATAAAAACTTTTGATCCGGAATTGTTCTATGAAGGAAGCTTGAAGTCGGAGCATAAACTCATGTGCGGATACGGCGCGGTATATTCCGTTATGGAAGCGACGAAAAAGCTCGGCGCGGATGAATCTGTTATTCTGAAATACGCTAATTCCGGAGATTTTGAGCCGATGACAAGAAACAGCGTTGTCGGATATGTGAGCGCTCTATTTACGAAAAAGGAAGCGTCTGATGAAAATTTGCCGGAAGAACTTTCAGGCAAAGATAAAGAGGGGAAGGATAATATGTTAAATGAAGCCGAAAGAAAAGAACTTTTAAAGATCGCGCGTGACGCGATCAATCTTTATCTTGAAACAGGGCAGTGTTTTGACGCGAAAACAAGTGACGAAACGCTTAAAGAAAAGATGGGCGCGTTCGTTACCTTACACAAAAACGGACGGTTGAGGGGATGTATCGGACACGTGATTGCTGAAGGCGCGTTGTATCTTACTGTGAGGGATATGGCGATCGCCAGCGCGGCTCACGACACGCGATTTTCTCCTGTCAGCGCGGAAGAGATGAAAGACATAGATATAGAAATATCCGTTCTATCTCCGATGGAGAAAATTACCGATTATGAGAAAATAGTTATGGGCAAGCACGGAGTTATGGTTAAAGAGGGATTTAAAAGTGGAATTTATCTGCCTCAAGTCGCGGACGAAACAGGATGGACAAGGGAAGAATTTATGGATAGTCTTTCGGTGAACAAAGCGGGTATCGGGCAAAACTTGTGGAAGACCGGGAAATGTGAAATATACATATTTACTGCGGAAGTGTTCGGAGAAAAAGAAAAGTGAGGGGTCGTGGTCTCACGACCCCTCACCCTGAGGAGCGAAGCGACGAAGGGTCTAAATCGTGGTCTCACGACCCCTCACCCTGAGGAGCGAAGCCAACAATTACAGAAAATAAATTATCGATTCGTAGTGGCACATTTCATGTGCCCTCAATTCAAATAAAGAAATGAGAAACGGGCGGACACATGGGTGCGCCCCTACGGAGATGGCGGCGCAAAATGGGATGTAAGAGGGGTTGTCAAATACCGTAGGGGCGCACCCGCGTGTGCGCCCTTATGCGAATTACAAAAAAATAATTGTACATTCGAAACATCATAATGCGAAAAGAAACGGGCGGACACATGGGTCCGCCCGTAATCGGTGAAAGGTGAATCGTCCGCCACCAACCTACGAGGATGTTGGCTGGTTTTGTTGGTTTTTCGTAGGGCGGGAGAACGGGAAAAGAAGGTACGATTAATGAGCAGATTTTTTGTTCCTCCGGAAAATATAAAGCGAAACGAAATAATTGTTAAAGGCGCCGAAGCGCGTCATATCGCGGTTGTAATGCGGCTTGAAGAGAGCGACAAAATTGTGGTCTTTGATGGAACGGGCGCTGAATATACGGGGTTCATTAAGGAAGTAAATAAAAAAGCGAAAAAAATCATTATAGAGATCGTATCGACAAAACGTCCTTTAACGGGAACGTTACCTGAAATTGTTTTGGCTCAGGCGATCCCGAAAAAAGAAAAAATGGATCATATCGTTGAAAAGGCGGTTGAATTAGGGGTTTCCCGCATAATTCCGGTGATAAGCAAAAGAACTATTGTTAGACCCGATAAAGCTTCCGGCAGAAAAAAAACTGAAAGATGGCGTAGAATCGCTGTCGCGGCGGCCAAACAGTGCGGTGGTCTGAGTGTTCCGAAAATTGACGGCATTACCGAATATTATGATATCGTACATCATCTGGATGAATATGATCTTGTTTTGTTCGCGTGTTTAAATGAAGATACGATTTCTCTTAAAAAGGCGATTTCTTCTTTCAGCGCGGGAAAGATTCTTGTTTTTATCGGCCCGGAAGGAGATTTTGCTCCGGAAGAAATTCTTATGGCCGGTCGTGATAATACTCGATTTGTGTCTTTGGGTAGGAGAGTTTTAAAAAGTGACACTGCCGGAGTTTTTGTCCTATCTATCCTAAGTTATGAATTCTCTCTATAATTTTCGTTGATTTTTACAACATACCAAAACAACCTCCGCGGGTTAAACCGCGGAATTATTTTGGGACAAAAGGGTTTTTTTGTGATGAATTTTTATATTAAAACGTTAGGATGTAAAGTAAATCAATATGAAGAACAGGTTTTTCGTGAGAATTTGGTGAGTTTTGGGTTTAAAGAAGTGGAAGCGTATCGGGCAGACTTAATAATTGTTAATTCCTGTACGGTTACAAACCAGGCTGATAACAAAACAAAAAAATTAATTCGTAAACTTAAAGGTGAAAATAACGCGGCTAAGATCTTTGTTACGGGATGCGGGGCGGTTTTTGATGAAGACGTGCGGGAATTGGAATCTTTACCGGAGGTATATCGAGTGGTTTCAGGGAAAGATAAGATGAAATTGCTTGATGAAGTTTTTGATTTAGGAAATGAGCAAAGAATAAAAACGGGGATAACAAGGTTTAATTCGCACACGAGAGTTTTTTTGAAAATACAAGACGGTTGTGATCATAGATGTTCCTATTGTAAAGTAAGTTTGGTCAGAGGCCCTTCAATTTGCCGGAATGAAAAAGATATTATCGACGAATTGAAAGTTCTAATTAGCGGAGGGTATAAAGAAATAGTTTTAACCGGAATATGTCTTGGAGCTTGGAATAATGGCCAGACGAGAGATTTATCATATCTTATAAAAAAAATTATGAGTTTAAACGATAATTTCCGGATCAGACTCAGTTCCATTGAACCGTATTACATTAATGAGTCTTTAATAGGTTTACTGGTCTCAAGTGATAAGATTTGCCGCCATCTTCACATCCCTCTGCAAAGCGGATCCAATCACGTTTTAAAATTGATGCGCAGGCGCTATAACACGGATAAATTTAAAAAGATGATCGATCAAATTCGCGAAAAACTGCCTGATGTTGGTATTACCATAGACGTTATTGCCGGTTTTCCCGGAGAAACCGAAACCGATTTCAAAACCAC
>Ga0265594_1001451_pt1 | contig 18312 bp, 16 predicted proteins | sample saktaG_11_FD_190147 | JGI IMG/M metagenome (GOLD analysis project Ga0265594, IMG submission 190147) | Saline water microbial communities from Sakinaw Lake, British Columbia, Canada - sak_2011_5_24_80m | ecosystem: Environmental > Aquatic > Non-marine Saline and Alkaline > Saline ... | reverse complement strand
ATTTTATATGGACAGGCGACAAAGTAACAATGTGTTCTGTCAGCTCGTTTAAGCCGCACACGACAGCTGGAAAATTATCTTCTTCACAGTGGATCGTTGCATGGGAAGACGAGCGAAGCGGCAGAGACATTTATGCGCAAAATATAAATACAAACGGAACACTTGGATATATCCCGGTAGCCGTCGAACCTGAGCATCCTGAAGAAACAATCCTGCTGACAGCCACACCAAATCCCTTCTCGACCTCTACCACAATATCATTCAATAAAACCACAGAGAGCACAGAGAACACCGAGATTTCTATATACAACATAAAAGGACAAATGATTAGAGAATTAGGATTTAGTACTTCGGATTTAGGATTTTATGCAGTCTGGGATGGGAAGGATGAGAATGGCAAAGATGTAAGCGCGGGGGTGTATTTCTGTATTTTGCAAAACGGCAAAGATAGGAATGTGCAGAAGGTTGTGTTAATAAGATAGGATCTTATGAAATTCTATAAAAAAAACGGGAGGGAGTAGATGATTTTCGAAAAATTAAGAACTAAGATGATCGATAATTGGATGCTGTTTTTTGTGATATCGTTTGCTCTTCTTTGGATGTCCTTTATGACCACAGGTAATCTTACATTGTCAATTCTTCAAGCAGACGCACTTATTCCGTGGTGGAAAGCGATTATATCAAGCTTTTTAGCTTCAGCTTTTGTCACGGTATATGTATTTAAAATAAAAAAGAAGAAAGCATAATTTGAGCATAAGTTTATTCCGTATGATTTTGTAGAACTCAATAAACTTTACAAGAATTCGACCTCGCAGCAATGACAGTGCGAGGTTTTTTTATATGAAGAAAGTAGTTTTTAGCATTGTTTTTTTTCTTGTATTCGCATCATTTCTGTTTGCAGATTATTACGACGGCACGGAAGGATTGTATGGAGATGAACTCAAAACAGCTCTCTACAACATCATCAAAGGTCATACCACCTACAGCTATGATGCGCTTCGTGATTACATTCTGACGAATACCGATGAAGATCCAAATAATTCTAATAATGTCATCTTAATATACACCGGACGATCCCAAGGCAAAGATACTTTTGGTGGACTGCTTGGCGAGTGGAATCGAGAACATGTCTGGGCAAAGTCACACGGAGATTTCGGCACGGTACCCCCTTGCGGAACCGATGCTCATCATGTGCGGCCAAGTGATGTAGGAGTCAACTCAATACGCGGGAATAAGGATTTTGATAACGGCGGAAGTGCAGTATATGGCTATTATGGAGATTATGCAGGCAATACGGACAGCGATTCCTTTGAAGCCCGTGACGAGGTAAAGGGCGATATCGCACGCATGATCATGTACATGGCAGTCCGCTATGAAGGTGAGAATGGCGAACCCGACCTGGAAATGGTTGATTATATTCCCTCTTCACCGGACGGACAGCCCTATCATGCAAAAGAGAGCACGCTCATTCAGTGGCATCTCGATGATGCAGTTGATCCTTTTGAAATGACAAGAAATGAAAAAATCTACACAAACTGGCAGCACAACCGAAACCCATTTATTGATCATCCTGAATTTGTAGAAAGAATATGGTGTTACAGTATTGACGAACCGGCTTATGCAATTTCTCGGTTTACGGCTTTACCTAATCCATTTTCTACCACAACTACCATATCGTTTACAGGAAAATTGAATTCACACGAATTATCTAAAATTAAGATTTATAATATAAAAGGACAAATCGTACACGAATTTCTCCCTGTCGCCCCCTCTCCCGGTCTCCCCGTCTCTGTTACCTGGGATGGAAGGGATGAAACCGGAAAAGAAGTAAGTGCTGGATTGTATCTTTGTAAACTTGACACAAAACAAGGGAGTTACTTAAGAAAAATAATATTTCTTAAATAAGGATCATATATGAACAAAAGGTTTTTTCTCATATTCATAATTCTCTCTTTCCCCCTGCTACTCTCCGCACAAAATATTCAGTTATGGAGCAACTTCTGCACATCAGCGCTGGTACCGAACGAGGACATAGTTGTCAATGTGGATATAGAGTCCATTTCTGTGGATTCCTGCGAAACCATGCTCTTTTACTCAACTGACGACCAACAAAGCTGGACTGATAAGACCATGCAGCCGCTATTTCTACCCGGGTATATGAATACTCTTTCCGATACACTTGGCTTGCCGGGATCGGGTATGTTCCATTATGGCTTGCAATCAAATTTCTCTACCTGGCTGGATACGCTATTCCTGAACCTCTATCTTTCCATGACTCCCGAGAATTCCCTTGACCTGTTCCCGCCGCCGGACAATTATATGATAGAAGTCTGCCAGGAAGAAACCGGAGACCAGACTGGAAGTCCTTTTCTTGATCTGACTGAATTCTGGGCTTCCTATTCCGATGATAAATTCTATTTTACTCTCAACAACAACGACACAGAGTGGCCACTTTATGAAACTTTCTCTTTCCTCCCGCCTTGGTATGTGTATATGGTTGGTCTTATAAATCCGGAAACAGAAGATTCTGTCGGTTATGCTCTTGTCTATGCTGACATCCCTCCTTTTGGTGTGCAGACCGGATTGTATAAGGGAGATATCGCAGACTCATCATACCAGCAGATCGGCAACATTCAAGCGCAGGTTTACAATGGAAAACTCTATCTGGCTTGCGATATTGATGACCTTACTTCCGATCCGCAGTTCGGTCCCTGGCCCAATAGCTACGGCTGCCTTGCAATGGATGCAATAACCGCTACGATAAGTCTGAATCCGCTTGTCACTATTAATGACTCCACTCCAGCTGTGCTGTTTTATCCAACACATGAAGAAAGAACCATTGGCGTAAATGCGCCGCCACAGCTTTCTGATCTCGCATACAGTTCTGATAATGACTCAATTACTTTTTTCATCACCTATACAGATACAGACAACAACCTGCCAACGGTGCACAATATTGTTGTTGACGATTCGATTGAATTTACTATGATACCAGGGGACCATTCTTATGAAACCGGCAGTCTTTTTACACTTACAATTCCCACATCACAAATTAGCTCTCACGCTCAGGCGCAGTTCAGCGATGGTGAGTACGATGTGCAGTCAAACACTCTGTATATCACAGGTGCTGATGAAGATCCTTCATTCCCATCCTCATCGTTTGTCATTTCTCCGAATCCCTTTCAAGCATCTGTGAATATATCTTTCCATACAGAAAAACCCTTGCAGGAACTCCGATGCATTATTACAAATATCAAAGGACAAACAGTTGTGGAACTCGATTGTGAACAAAATGTAAGTGGAACATACACCTTTGTATGGTCCTGCTGCGATCGGTACGGCTTTAAAGCTGCAAACGGTATTTATCTTTGCAATATATTAAGTAAAAATAAATTCATAAATTCCCCCAAAATTCTCTTATTGAGATAAATATAACTTTACCAATTTAGTCACTTAATTCTATAATTCTGCTATATTTTGGCAAAATAATTTCATCTAATTCTGTGATGCCTTTATTGATAAGTGTTTATACCATTTACATTTTATTCCAACTTTTTATATATTTTTTTTATCTTTCTCGGTGATATCTGCCTGCCCCGTAAGGAAGTTTACCCTGTGAAATGCTTGCCCTGTGTAATCCACGAAGTGGTGCAAAGCAATTACACAGGGCGGGCAATATTTAACAGGGAATGACTGTATCGGGGTGTTCTCTGTGGTGAATTCTTTTTGGATCGGTCTATCCGAGTTAGGTGAACAATAGTGTTTACTTTTAAGCATCTTTTTACTAACTTTTGCTTTTGCTTTTTTTAAAGAATATTGAGCTCATAAAAAAGCCGTGTCATTCCCGACCTGATCGGGAATCCAGTATTATCATAAGATAATGATGCAATGAGTGCTTTATATGCATGACATGACTATTCAGCTTCATTCATCAAACCATTCTTCAGATAGGTCTTTCCATTCAGGATTTTCTTTTTCAATCAGTTCAAGTTTCCATTTTCTATTCCGTTTCTTCAGTTGCTTTTCTCTTTGAATCGCACTTCTCACATCATTTGTCATTTCATAGTGAACAAGTTTGTCAACACTATATTTTTTAGTAAAACCTCCGATGAGTTTATTCTTGTGCTCATACATTCTTCTTTCTAAATTGTTTGTTACTCCAATGTAGAGTGTGCCGTTTCTTTTGCTTGCAAGTATGTACACGAAGTAATTTTTATCCATATGATTAAACTAACTATATAACTTTTCTGGATTCCCAATCAAGTTGGGAATGACAATTGGGAGAGAGCATTTGGGGGTGAATAACACATCGCTTTTTCATAAGTTCATACAATTTAATTATAGCTATAGAACCAAATTAGTCACTTAATTCTATAATTTTGCTATATTTTGGCAAAATAATTTCATCTAATTCTGTGATGCCTTTTGTAGATAGGATTCACACGGTTATAATTTATAATCAATTTTTTCATTCGTGTTATTTCGTGTTAATTCGCCTGTCACGGCGTAGTGTAACTAAGACGGATGGTTACATCTTTTTCGGTTTATCCAATTTAGGAATTGGTAAAGAGAACTACACCCTACTCTTTGCCATCAGTCCGCATGCTGACCTGTCCTCTTTACCAAGCCCCAGTTTACCAAGGCGTAATGCAATGAAGACTGGCTTGGTAAAGCATATATGATTTATTAAATGATTTCCACTCCTGCCAAACTCGAGTTATTGAATTTTGAGGGTATATGGCATTCGCAATTGCACCGGCTCGTGCTGAATTTCTCTGATCAGTTCCATGGTTTGGGAAATATTGTCGGTCAGAGGATTTCGGTTCGTCATCCCGTAGAGCTTTAACAAAGTTACCGCAGAGATCGATATTTCTCGATTTAAAAGGATATCTATCAATGTCTTCTTTTCAGGAAAAATAAGCACGGAATAATCATCAAGCTCAGCCAGTTCGGCAGCTTTAATGATGGCATCATCCATTCCGCCCAGCTCGTCCACAAGACCGTTCTCAAGTGCCTGAATTCCTGTCCATATCTTACCTTGAGCAACGTCTTCGACATCCGTCAGTGGCAGGTGCCGTCCACGTGCAACCAGGTCTTTGAATTCCAGATAAATGCCATTCATGTCTTTCTTCAATGCGGCAATATCCTGTTCTGAAGGAGCATAATTGAGCGAGAAAAAGTTAGCATACTTTCCGCGTTGAATTTGGAAGGTATTCACATTTGCCCACTCGCGTAACTGCTGCCAGTTCGGGATCATGCTTACCACGCCGATTGAGCCGGTTATGGTATTGGGCTGTGCAAAGATATAATCTGCAAGGGAGGAAATCCAATATCCGCCCGAAGCAGCAACATTTCCCATTGAGATCACAATTGGGATTTTCTCATTGAGTTCTTCTAATTTATTGAGAATAATGTCGGAGACCAATGCGCTGCCTCCACCGCTATCGACGCGCAGCACAAGCCCTTTCACTGATTTCATCTTCTCGATACGGTTAAGAAGTTTGATTGTCTTTTCTTTTGTGATCTTTCTGTAGTTGCTCTCCAGCACTCCGGCTTCCGTGAATGTTATCCCGCCCTGAGCATAGAGCACAGCAATCTTATTATAAGTGAATTTTTTCTTATGTGGTTCATAGAGACTGAATTTTAGGACAGGATCATCCTTCACGACCAATGCTTCAAAATCCTGTTCATTGCCAAGATGATCGACCAGTCCCATTTCCAACGCTTGAGTTCCGGAAAGAAAATATTCGTCTCGCTCATCAAAAATCGTCTTGATGTCTTCGATGCTTAAACCGCGGCTGGTTTGCAGATCGGAAACATAGATATCATATAGACCATCTACAATTCGTGTGAGATCTTCTTTCAGCTCGGGTGACATTGTTTTTCTGTCATACATCTCGCCTGTGCCTTTATACTTGCCTGCATGAAGGACAGTGACATCTATGCCGATTTTCTCGAGCAAACCCTCATAATAACTAAGTTCTATTCCTATTCCACTCAGCACAATGCCTGCTGTTGAACTCGGATTGAAGTAAATCTTTTCCGCGGTCGAAGCGAGATAATATCCCTTATCATAGGTAAAATCAATGTAGGCAAATAGGTCTTTCCCGCTCTCTTTGAATTCAATGAGCTTGTCATGCAGCTCTTTGGTAAGCGCCCATCCGCCCATATACATTCCCGGTTTTATAATGATACCTTTTATTCGTTCATCCTGCATTGTGGCATCGATCTTTCTGCACATATCGCCAATCGACATTGCCTCCCGGATGAAGAAAATATCTTTGTATTCATTATGATCATAGTGCAGTCCACCAAGCGAAAGCTCGAGATAGGTATTATCGTGGATCTTCACCTTCGGTTTAGATGGTAATGAGTTGGCAAGAATAAAAATGAGCAGCAACAATAGTACCCCTATCACTGCAAATGTCCAAAGTATGACTTTTCCAACTGTTTTCATCTTATGCTCCTTTTTTTATTGTTTCTATAGTATTTGAAAGCTCCACAAATTCCTGAACAGATAACGCTTCAGGTCTTCGTGTAAAATCCAATGCTGATGTGTCTAATAATTGTTCATACTTATTTTTGGCAAGAAAAGGTTTCAAGCTCACGCGTAACATTTTTCTACGATGATTAAATACCTCATCAATGAGATCCCACAATTGCTTATGATTAAGTATTTCAGGGACATCCTGTTTGGGAAAAAGCTGAATTACTGCAGAACGCACTTTGGGTTGAGGACGAAACACATGAGGTGGCACGATAAATTCATTTTTTATTCTGAAATAGAGCTGCAATTTGATGCTAAGTTTTCCATATTCTTTATTTCCGGATGGAGCACAAATGCGGTCTGCAACTTCATCCTGGATCATAACTGTGATGCGTGAGAAGAGATTTCTATTCTCCAGAATCTTAAAGAGCAAAGGTGAGGTGATCTGATACGGCAGATTGGCAACGATCTTTACTTTTTCATTATCAAAATACTCGTTGAAATCAACCTGAAGTATATCGCTGTTTATAAGATTTAGCTTGGGATTGACATAATGAGATTCCAGATATTGAAACCATTCTTTATCAATTTCAAAAGCATATAATTTTCTGCATTTCTCAAGGAGAATTTTTGTGAGAACTCCGCTGCCCGGTCCTATTTCCCATACTACATCATCTTGATTAACAGCAGCAATTCGGACAATTTTCCTTGCAATATTTTCATCGATGAGAAAATGCTGCCCGAGAGATTTCTTCTTTAATATCAATCTGTTATTTTACCACGATATTCACTAATTTCTTAGGAACCATGATTACTTTCATGATCTCTTTTCCTTCAGTATATTTTTGAACCTTATAGTCGGCAAGGGCTTTCTTCTCGACCTCTTCTTTGGGAGTATCAAGTTCGACCACTATCTTGCTGCGTAGTTTTCCGTTTATCTGAATCACATAAGTTACCTGATCCTGCACCAGAAATTTTTCATTATACTGTATCCATGGTGTTTCCAGAATCGATGTCTGATTCCCGAGCATTGACCATATCTCTTCAGAAAGGTGGGGCGCAAACGGCTGAAGTAATTTCGGCAGCGCCACAACAGCTTCAAAAAAGACAGCTTGAACGATCTGCTTGCTCTTATCATTACACTCAAAGGCAGAGATATTGTTCAGATGCTCCATGATCGCTGCGATGGCAGTATTGAACTGCATTCTGTCCTCGATATCTCCCGTCACTTTCTTGATCGTATAATGCGTGCTGAAGCGCAATTTTTTAGCGTCTGTCGGCAATTGGGCATTTTCATTATAGCTTTTTGGAAGACTTTTTAGGAAGGTCTGCTTTTCTGTGACAAGCATCCACACCCGGTTCAAAAAGCGGAAAGCGCCTTTCACACCTTCATCGTTCCACTCAACATCCTTTTCGGGAGGCGAAGCGAACAGCATGAAGACTCGCAGTGTGTCAGAGCCGAATCTATCAATATATTCCTTCGGATCGACCTCGTTCCCTTTTGACTTTGACATCTTCGCACCGTCTTTTGTGACCATGCCCTGTGTGAGCAAATTAGTGAAGGGTTCATCGGTAGTAACAAGTTCGATATCCCGCATGAATTTATGGAAGAACCGCGCATAGAGAAGATGCATACAGGCATGCTCTATCCCGCCGATATATTGATCGACAGGTAACCAGTAATCCGCCTTTTCTTTCTCAAAAGGAGCATTATCATTGTTCACATCACAGAAACGGGCATAATACCATGATGAATCAAAGAATGTATCCATCGTATCGGTTTCTCTTTGAGCTGGACCTCCGCATTTTGGGCAAGTCGTATTCAGAAATTCCGGAACGGACAGAAGCGGATTTTTTCGTGTTTTTCCAACCTCAACATTCTTGGGAAGACGTACAGGAAGGTCATCTTCCGGAACGGGAACCGCTCCGCATTCTTTGCAATAAACGATCGGAATAGGTGTTCCCCAATAACGCTGCCGTGAAATTCCCCAATCTCTCAAACGATAATTCGCTGTTTTGTATCCATATCCCTTCTCTTCCATCCAATCTGTGATCTTCTCAATTGCTTTACGAATATTCATATCATCAAAAGGACTGGAATTCACAAGGATCCCATCATCAATATACGCCTCTTTTATCGAGCTCAGTTCGAGGGTTTTATCGGAATTTTGTATGACAATACGGATTGGCAGTTCATATTTATGTGCGAATTCAAAATCCCGCTGGTCGTGAGCAGGTACGCACATCACTGCACCTGTTCCGTAATCCATAACCACATAGTTCGCTATCCAGATTGGTATCTTCTCGCCATTGACAGGATTGACAGCATATTTACCCGTGAACATGCCAATCTTTTCTGTGTCTTCGGCTGTTCTTTTGATCTTGTCCTCATTGAGGATCATATTGATGAAATCCTTTATTTCTTTTTCGCGGGGATTGTCTATCAACAATGTATCAACAAGCGGATGCTCTGCGGCAAGGACCATATAGGTACAGCCGAATATTGTGTCGGGACGTGTAGTAAAGACCGGAATTTCAACATCCTTCTCATCCATTTTGAAAATTATCTGAGTACCAAAACTTTTACCGATCCAGTTCTTCTGCATTGTGATGACGCGCTGGGGCCAGTTGCCAAGTTTGGAATGGTCAAGAAGCTCTTCCGCATAATCGGTTATCTTAATAAACCACTGCTCTATCTCTTTCTGCTCTACTTTGGAATCACATCGCCAGCAGATGCCATCCTCTGCCTGTTCATTCGCAAGCACTGTCTGACAGCTCGGACACCAGTTCACATAGGAAGATTTCTTATAAACAAGTCCCATCTCGAACATTTTCAGGAAGAACCACTGATTCCACATATAATAATCAGCGTCGCATGTGATCACTTCTCTATCCCAATCATAGCCGAAACCCACTGCTTTGAACTGCTTGCGTATCTTGTCGATATTCTCATGTGTAGTTATTTCAGGATGAGAATTATGCTCAATTGCAAAGTTCTCCGCAGGCATTCCAAAGCTGTCATAGCCCATTGGCTGGAGCACTTTATACCCATTCATGATCTTATAACGTGCAATTGCATCGGCAATTGAGTAGTTGGACACATGCCCCATATGAAGCACTCCGGACGGATAGGGAAACATTGATAATAGATAAAATTTCTCTCGGGGATCCTTCATATCTACATAGAATGTGCGGTTATCCTCCCAAACTTTTTGCCACTTTGCTTCGATCTCTCTAAATGGATATTCCATAGATGCTCCTAATAAACAATTTATATAGTATGTTGGTTAGCGAAGTACTGTAATTTTCGTCAATATTTTTTCATATTGAAATTTATCTTCAATACTATTTTAAAACTGGGATACCCCCAAAAATTCGATGAAGATTCTCTGGATAGTGCATGAATAAAGTATTTTTGGAGAATTCTTCGCGGAAAATTACTTTTAGAAAAACTGTTAATTTGTATCTATCCTTGCTGTTGTCACCCTGATCCGCTAGCTGACGGAGAAGGGTCTGTCCCACTTCGCACTTCGAGAACCTCAGTGTGACAATGCTTTTAACTATTACGGTTATTTCTTTCTTTTACTATTTATACGGATGATATTCAATAAGTTTTCCTTAAAGTGTCATGAATATGAAAAATTTTGGGGGTATGCCAAATACTATTTTAAAAAAATTGACAGAAAATTATTATGCACAATAAAAGAAAAGTATGAAATGGTTATATGCAATCCTATTAATATTAATTGTAATTATATCCTTTGGTTGTAGTTATGATGAGGCAGAGAACAAAGACCCCATCCCTCCTTCAAAGGTGGAAATGACACCTCATCTATGCGATCCGGGCGATCCGGGGTGTGCTTATACGGACAGAAATAACGGCATCGATGCCTATTCCGCTGGAAACCTCGATTATAATTGGATGAAAATTCAATGGGATGATAAGCCCCTGCAAAAGGATGGTGATATTCATCATATTGAGATCTGGCGTTATTATATATATAGTGACACAAATTTTACCTTCGTTGAAGAGATTCCCTTTATTCCAGACTCTTCCACTTATTATGATAAATTCATTGGATTTGAAGGGTCGGTCATTCAGAAAACCTGGTTTTATTTCATCATTCCTTTTGATGAAGCAGGAAACTCTACGAATTCCGATACTGTGTCCTACAGATTGATCCTCCCGCCCGGTTTGCAATCACCTGCAGATAACAGCACTTTTTCTGTGAATGATTCAATAAATTTTTCATGGTCTGGCGAGAGCTATACTTATAGGATCCTTTTCTTCGACACATCATACAATCTTATACATTCTGAAGATACCGATGAAACAAGTCGTAATATTTCTGAGATTGATTTTGTACCCATTCCCGGGTTTAGTTATATCTGGCGAATCGATGCATTCGTTGTTGTTGGTGAAGATGAGGGCTCAGAATCTGAAGAGCGCGTAATCAATTTTACGCTATAAATAAATTGACGGAAAATTATCAATTGAAAATTTACATCCACAATAGTAAAGGGAGTTCGATATGAAACACCTTTTTGTTATAATAATAAGTATTATAATTTTCAGTACTACCTGTTTTGCACAGGATAGTCCTTCGGTTACTCCATCTGCGGGAAGCTCAGCCTATTCATATTCCGGTACGATGGGGGATGAAGATCAATTAAGAATTTATACCCAAATATGGGGGCAAGTAAAAAAACCCGGATTCTATCTTCTTCCCGATGACACCGATCTGTTGACCCTTTTATCCCTTGCCGGCGGACCTACGGGAGATGCAAAACTGTCGAAAGTTCGAATTGTTAGACCCAGCCAGGATAATGGACAGGGTGAAATTATATGGGTCAATTTAAAAAAATATCTGGATACGGGAAATTATGACATTATCCCGGTGCTTAAAGCCGGAGATACGGTTGTCGTTTCCGGGACTATATTCTATGGTATGGAGCGTGTTGCGGGCTTTCTTGCAAAATTTGCAACTGTGCTGAGTATTTATAACTTGTATTTAACAATCCAAAATAAATAGACTGAGAGATACATATGGAGCAATTTCCTGAACAAGAACAAGAAATTAAACTAAGAGATTATTATAGAATAATCATTCGATACATAAAACTCATTGCCATCATTTTTGTGGTGGTGATGGCTGTAACTGTATATTACACAGCCCGTGCACCTCGCATATATGAAAGCAGCGGAAAGATCCTTTTAGAACTCAACAAGCAGACAGACCTCTTTTTCAGTACCGGCGGATTTGGACGAAATGACCTCAACAACCAGATGGAAGTGATACAAAGCCCTTCTGTAATAGAAAGTGCTGTCGAGAAACTCAAAAGAAATCCGGAGGCAGAAAGTTTTCCTATTCTTTCCTCAGATAATCCCAAAGGAATATTAGCCAAAGAAATTGATGTTTCTGCAGAACGAGAAGTGGATATTATTGATGTGTCTTTTAAATCTATCAGTCCGAATGAAGCTCAGGCAGCAGTAAATGCAGTCATGGATAGCTATCAGGATGAGAGCTTGAAATATACACGTGCTGAAGTTACCAGTGTACGTGAATTTTTGGAAAAACAGCTGGATGTCACATCTAAAAAATTGGCAATCTCCGAAGAAGATCTTCGTGCATATAAGATCGCACACGAAGTATTTGCTCTTACTGAAGAGACAAAAGAGATGATCACCAATATGGTTGAGTTCGAAGCGCAATTGAGTTCTGCACAAACAGAGCTGCAGATTGTTGAGAAAAAACTTACTTACCTCAAAGATGAACTCATCAAGATCGATGACGCTCTTGGTGAAGAAATGGCCTCAATTTCCTCCCCCGTTTCAGAACAATTACGTCAAAAACTCATTGAGAATGAAAGCAAGCTTGCAATTTTCCTGACAAAAAAAGGATATACTGAAAATCATCCTCAACTCTTAGCTCTCCGAGATGAGATCGATAATATCAAGCGCCAGATGAAGTCTGAAATAGATAAAATCCTTGAAGTAAATAAATACTCCTTCAACCCCCTTGATAGAAGACAGGAATTATTTACAGACATTATCACTACAGAAGTCGAGTTTCAAACAGCCACAGCAAAAGTTAGTGGACTTGAAAAAGTTGTGGAAGAATATTCTGTAAGGATGTCAGGTCTTCCGGATGCCGAATTGGAACTTGCCCGATTGGAACGCTCAAAAGCAATAAATGAGCAGATATACAGTATGCTCATTACGCGATATGAGGAAGCTAAAATCTCTGAAGAGGGAAAACTCAGCAACATCAGGATCATCAATCGTGCAACATCTCCTGAAGCTCCTGTTTCGCCAAAAGTGAAAATGAATATTCTCATTGGAATTATCCTTGGACTTGGACTTGGTATCGGTGCTGCCTTCTTGCTTGAATCTTTAAATACTAAGATAACTAATCTTTCTGATGTAGAACGCTATGTAAAATTACCTATACTTGGCACGATTCCCGACATTCCGCTTGACGAAAAGCAGCTTGCGGATATTGAAGATATGATGAGTAAGGTAAAGGATAAAGAAAAACTTGAGGAGCTGACCACAACTCAGCGGCAGATGGTTGCCCGTCTTGTTCCTTATTACAGCCCAAAATCGCCGATCGCTGAAGCATACCGAACATTCAGAACAAATGTAGTTTCCCTGCCGACTAAAGTCCCAGGCGGTGGGAAATTATTTCTTGTAACCAGTTCGGGACCAAAAGAGGGAAAATCAACCTCCGCCGGCAACCTGGCTATAACACTTTCACAAATGCGTTCAAAAACTGTACTTGTTGACTGTGATATGCGACGTCCAATGATACATAATCTTTTTATGGTTTCCAGGGAAAATGGACTTTCTAAATTTTTAACAACTGACGAAATTGATATACATGATATTATAAAACCTTCTGGTATGGATAATCTCGATATTATTACTTCCGGTCACGTTCCCCCGAATCCTTCCGAACTGCTTTCCTCAAAAAAAATGGATGAGCTTTTTGCAAAACTGCGTGAAGAATATGATTATATCATCATTGACTCTCCGCCCATTATTGCTGTGACCGATGCTTTGATCCTTTCCAAAAAGGTTGATCAGCTGGTACTTGTTATCCGTGTTAATTCCACAGAGCGGGCGATCATAGAGCAGGCAAAGAGCCTTCTTCATAATATTGATGTGAAAGTCGCAGGCGTTGTGGTGAATGGTATCGAAGTGAAGAAATATTATAGCGGATATAAATATTACTATTACTACTACTACTATTATTATTACGCAGACGACGAAAAAGGTGCAAAAAAGAAAAAGAGAAAAAGTCAAGGTCACTCAATACTCTCGCGCAAAGCTTAATCTCTTCCTTGATATCCTTCATAAAAGGGATGATGGCTTTCACGAAGTTGAGACCATTATTGTGCCTATCTCCCTTGCTGACAACCTGATATTTAGATTGACAGATAAATCTGAGGTGAAAATTTTTTGCACCTCTGACACACTTCAAGGATCAGAGAATATCATTTACAAAATCGCTTGTTTTTTAAAAGATATATATAATGTGAAAAATGGTGTTGAAATCAAATTAAAAAAGAACATTCCGCTCGCTGCAGGATTAGGCGGCGGTAGCTCGAACGCTGCTGCCACAATTCAGGTGCTGAATTCAATTTGGAAGCTCGATCTTTCAATGGCAGATATACACAAAACCGTCTCACTTTTTGGAAGCGACATCAATTTCTTCCTTGAAAATAGCACTGCACTCCTGAAAGGAAGAGGAGAGATCGTCCGGGAAACTTTTCCTAGTCCACATATTGAGAATATACTCCTTGTAAATCCCGGGATTGAGATCGCCAGTAGGAATGCCTACTCGTGGTTAGTCATAGATGAACCTCACGAAAAGATGAGATCAGCAATGATCACCGGCTTAAATAACAATGATGTTGAGGCGATATGCAAAAACCTGCACAACGGACTGGAACAGGGTGTCTTTGCTCATTATCCCATATTGCAAAAGATCAAAGCCAAACTTCTTGAACTGGGTGCAATGGGAAGTTTGATGTCAGGCAGCGGAGCAACGGTCTTTGGAATTTTTCCTTCGAGAGAGAAGCTTCTAAACGCAAAAAAGTATTTCAAAAAATATAAGTATTGGTTATTTGAAACCAAAATTGAACAAAAAGCGAATTAAATTATGAGATCAAAAATTCATATTTTTACAGGAAATGCAAATCCTGAATTAGCCCAAAAAGTTGCGGAACATGCCGGGTTACCTCTAAGCCGCGCCGAGGTTTTCAAATTCTCAAATGATAATACTTTTGTGAAAATTCTGGATAATGTTCGGGGTACGGATGTCTTTATCATTCAGCCCACCTGTATGCCCGTCAATGATAATCTTATGGAACTCCTTATTATGATCGATGCACTGCACAGAGCTTCTGCGGGAATGATCACTGCGGTCATACCATATTACGGATATGCCCGTTCTGATAAAAAAGATCAGCCTCGAGTGCCCATAACAGCAAAGCTCGTGGCAAATCTTCTCACTGTTGCCGGCGCAGACAGGGTCGTGACCTTTGATCTCCATGCAGAGCAGATACAGGGTTTCTTTGATATTCCCGTTGATCATCTCTCAATGCTGCCGATATTTCTCAGTTATTTCCAGCCCCTTAATCTCAAAGATTGTGTGGTGGTTGCTCCCGATACTGGCGGCACTCAAAGAGCACGCATGCTTGGGAAGGGTCTCAATGTAAATATTGCTATTGGCGACAAACGCCGCATCGGAAATAAGGGCAAGCTTGAGCTCCTGAACGTTGTCGGCGAAGTGGAAAACAAAAACACCATAATCATTGACGATATTATCGATTCTGGAAATTCTGTCATCAAAATGGCTGACGCTCTTAAGAACGAGGGTGCGAAAAAGATCTATTGTGCCTGCACTCACGCAGTTTTGAGTGGCAATGCAGTAGAAAGAATTGATAAGTCAAATATATATGAATTAGTTGTTACTGATTCTATTCCTCTTGGTGAAAAGAAAAACAAAAGCTCAAAGATCAAGCAGCTTTCTATTGCATCTCTTCTCGCTCAGGCGATCTTGAGAATTCATAACGAGGAATCGGTCAGTGTCTTATTCAAAATAGAAGATGAGGTTACATAAACCATGAAAATTAAAGCTGTAAAAAGAGAAACTGGAAAAAAAGCTGCCAAACAGGTACGCAACGAAAATAAAATTCCTTCGATCTTATATGGAGGAGGTGCAGAACCCGTACCATTGGAAATCGATTATTCCGAATTCTATCATTATTATAAAGAAAGTCTCGGACATCAGAGCTTTATTTTCCTTCAAATAGGAAAAACAGAATGTAGATGCCTTGTGCGGGATATGCAGATCGATCCGGTCACAAGAGAGATCGTTCATATAGATTTTCAGGAAGTTACTGCAGGACAAAAGCTTGATGTCGAAGTCCCGGTCGTGACACTTGGCGATGCTCCTGGAATCAAAGAGGGCGGTATACTTGACACAGGAGTTCGTGATCTACAAATTCGCTGTATGCCAAAAGACCTTCCTGATGCCATTGAGATCGATGTTTCAGAACTTCAGATCGGAGATTCTATTCATATTGAGGATATTCAGCAAAAATATCCTGATGTCGAGTTCCTTCAACCATCAAACACAACACTGGTTTCAGTGCTGGTTCCTAAGATGGAAGTTGAAGAACCTGAGGAAGAGGAAGAGTTGCTGGAAGGTGCTGAAGAAAAGAGTGCAGAAGCTTCTGAGAAAGAATCAGAATAAAAAAGAATAATAATATACGTGAAATTAATTATCGGGCTTGGAAATCCGGGACCTGAATACGAATCCACGCGGCATAACATTGGATTTATCACTCTCGATGCTGTGTGTGAAAAGTTGAGAGTTCCCGATTATAAGAAGTTCAAGAACTATCGCCTTGCCCTAAAGGATGAGTGGCTTTTTCTTAAACCTCTCACCTATATGAATCTTTCAGGACAGCCAGTTTCGTCTGTAATGAAAGAATTTGATATAAAAAAAAGTGATCTTTTAATTTTATTAGATGATGTGCATATTCCGCTGGGAAAGATCAGAATCCGCCGCAGAGGTTCGGATGCCGGACACAACGGCTTGAAATCTGTGATCGAAGCGCTGGACTCCGAAGATTTCCCGAGAATGCGTATTGGCATTCTCCCAGAAGCTTATGAATCAGCTTCTGAGCTTACAATGCCTTTGGAAGAATTCGTATTGATGAACTTCCTTAAAGAGGAACTACAATGCGTCCAGGAGATTATTCCTGTAGCAGTGGAATTAACATCATACTTTATATATCAAAATTATAAAAAGATGAGCGCTGCATATAGCAGACTCTGTTCCTTATCCGTGGAATGACGGATTGCTCTTCCGCTAAGCGGAAAATAAAACCGAAAGGAATGCTATGAAAAAATTCTACGAATCGATGATCATCATCAAACCACTTTCTGAAGAAGAAATAAATCAAACAATCGAAGCAGTAAAGAATTTTCTTACAGAACGCGAAGCTGGAATTGACAATGTGAACATCTGGGGATTGCGTAGACTTGCCTACGAGATTGAAAAACAGGCCGAGGGCTATTATGTAATTCTGTATTTCTCCCTTGAACCAAATCACATAATAGCTCTTGAAAATTTCTACCGCCTGAATGAAAATATCATAAGATTCAACGTCATTAAAAAAGAAAAAGGTTAAAAAACCTATGCTTTCTAAATTGCATATAGCAATTATAAGGAGAGAGGAGATCCTAAATGGCAAAAAAACTTAATCTGCCGAGAATTAACAGCGTTATCGTCTCCGGACGATTAACAAGAGATGTCGAACTTCGTTATACCGGCTCCGGAACAGCCGTTGCCTCAATGAGCATTGCTGTGGACAGAAGGTACCTTGATTCCGATAACAACTGGCAAAGCGATACGAGCTTTTTCCGTATCGCTGCATGGGCTGGTGTTGCAGAACGTGCAGCAGAGTCGCTCTCAAAAGGAGCACCTGTCGTTATTGAAGGAACCCTTCGATCACAAACCTGGAAGGATAAGGAGGATAAGACCCGCACTACCGTTGAAATAGTTGCGAGAAGAATCCAGAACCTTGAAAGAGAAGCTCAGGAAGGTGCCCTGGAAGAAAAAAGCCCTTCGGACGACCAGGAATCGGATGACGAAATTCCCTTCTAAAACAAGATTGGAGATCTAACAGAACATGAGATACATGAAAAAAAACATGAGAACGAGATATTGTAGATTCTGCAAACATCCTGATACTGAAATTGATTATAAAAATACAGAAATATTGCGCAAACACATTATTGAGTCAGGAAAAATAATACCAAGAAAAATCACCGGTGCCTGCAGTAAACATCAAAGAAAACTCGCTCGTGAAATCAAGAGAGCCCGTCAAATGGCTCTTATTCCCTATGTTGGCTAAATAACTGATACAGATGATCCTCTACTGCGTTCTTATAGCGGTTGTTGCGCTCTTTTCCAGGTTTTTTGCACTCCTCATCGCTGTTCCCTTTGTCACAAAACTGGTTTTTGCAACAGATGAGCAGGAGGTTAAAAGCACATCAAAATCTCCTGCTCTTCTCCAATATCTGGGAATTTTTACAACCATCTGCGCACTGCTTGTTGTCGTCAAACTGCTTCCATTGTTACAGGCTTTGGAAATATGGATAAGCCTCGGTGCATGCCCCGTGGTTTTCGCTTTTGCGCTTCAGCGGTATAGAAAGTATGAAACCGCTTTCCTTACTGCGCTCGTTCCCGGATTGCTCTTCATCGGCTTAAAGAATCTCTTTTTCTTTCCCTATATAAAGCTCTTAG
>Ga0265594_1001450_pt1 | contig 18319 bp, 15 predicted proteins | sample saktaG_11_FD_190147 | JGI IMG/M metagenome (GOLD analysis project Ga0265594, IMG submission 190147) | Saline water microbial communities from Sakinaw Lake, British Columbia, Canada - sak_2011_5_24_80m | ecosystem: Environmental > Aquatic > Non-marine Saline and Alkaline > Saline ... | reverse complement strand
ATTTTATTGTTGGCGATCTTTTGCCTTATATTATCAATAAATTGTTTGAAAAACCAGAGGTTATGATAGGTCAAAAGCCGTTGGGCTGTTATCTCCTTGGCGCGGAAAAGATGGCAGATATAAGATTTAGAGTGGTTTTGGCAGGTTGAACAAGCGCATTTTTTGTCAATCGGCGACTTGTCTGTTAAAAATTTGCTTTGGTTTAAATTAAGTTTCTCTTTAGCGGTCAAAGCAATGCCGTGGCGGGCGAAGCGGGTGGGATAAACGCAGTCAAATAAATCAATTCCCGCTTTGATGGACCTTTCAAAGTCTTCCAGATAGCCGATACCCAAAAGATGGCGCGGTTTTTCCGGCGGCAATAGGGGAATGGTCCAACCAAGGATTTCATACATTTTTTCCTTGGTTTTTCCCAAAGAGCCCCCAATGCCAAACCCGTCAAAATCCAGGCCTCCGATAAACTTGGCGCTTTCTTCCCTTAGTTTTTTATATTCTCCGCCCTGAACTATCCCAAATAATCCTTGCTCTTTAACTTTGAACTTTGAACTTTGAACTTTGAACTTTCGCTGCTGCAGGCAGCGAACCGCCCAGCGATGAGTTCTTTCCATGGCTTTTTTTGTGTATTCCATATCATCAAGTGGCGAGGTGCATTCGTCAAAGGCAAAAATTAAGTCGGCTCCCAAATCGCGCTGTATTTGCATTGATATTTCCGGGCTTAAAAAACGGTTTGACCCGTCAATGTGCGAACGAAAATAAACTCCTTGTTCAGTAATTTTTACAAAAGGGCCCTGTAAGGCGCCAAGCGCCTTACAGTAGAAAGGCGCTTGGCGCCTTACAGTATTTCCGGGGAAGATTTTGGCGATTTTACCAACGCCATGCTCGGCGCCCTTGCCCAAGCTAAAGACCTGAAAACCGCCGCTATCCGTGGCGATAACACCTTGGAAATTCATAAATTTATGCAAACCGCCCATTTTTTTAACAATTTTTTCCCCGGGCCGCAAGAAAAGGTGGTAAGTGTTGGCTAAAATTCCCTCGTAGCCGATTTGTTGGACATCTTGCGAGGTCAATGTTTTTAAGCAGGCCTGTGTGGCCACCGGAAAAAATGCCGGAGTATGCAAAACTCCATGGATTGTTTTGATAATGCCCAAGCGAGCTCGCGATTTTTTTGATTGTTGAATAACCTGGAATTTCATCGTTGTAACTTGTGTAATACCCTGTGGATAACCTGTGGATTAATAATAAATTGTTTTGGTTTTGTGATAGGGTATAGGCATTTTAACTTTTTGCGACATATTCCATAAAATCCAATCAATTTGAAATGCCGGAACTTTTCGGCTTTGTCGCGGCAGGGCTTGCTTAATTTTTTCTACTGCCCAAATAGTGCCCGCCCTTATTTCAATCTCTTCTCGCGAGCCGGCTTTAATTAATGTTTCGGCTTTAATTTTTTTCAGCAATTTTGGCGAATATTCAATAGCGCCAAAATAATGCAAAATTTGCGGGATTTTATAATCAGCGAAGCAGGTGAGTTTGCCAATGTCGCGGAACGCGCCCAGTCCCTTGCCGTCCAAAGCCCCCCAAATATCGCCGGCTAAAATTTGCGCCCTTTTGAGGATATAGATTTTTTTGCCGTTAAAAGAGGTAACGTCGCGGAAAGACGGAAAATCGTTCACGATTAAATCTACGAGTTTATCAGCGCTTCGCTTGGCTGTTTTTACGACATTTAGGGCCTGGCCATTATATTTCCCAGCCAAAATACCGCCTGTTTGGCGGGCGATGGATAAGCGTTTTTCAAACAAAGGTATGATCTGGCCGTTAGCCGGGGCAAAAATATCAGCTAAATCTTGGCGGCTGATTTTTGATAAATAATCAGCGTTAAGAATAGGATACTTTTTTACTGCTTTTTTTAAGGCCGATGCCAACGCAAAATAGCCGTTAATGTTTTTTGAGCCGTTCTTTATTGTCCATCTTGCCTTGCTTTTTTCAGCCCAAAAGCAAAAATTTAAAGAATCCAAGAGAAAAACATATTGGCAGATTTTTTCGGGCTCGTCCTGGAAATGGAAAGCATTAGCCCAAATCGGAGCTGGTTTTCGGGCAATCTTTCGGGCTAGTTCAGAAACAGCTTTTTCATTGATTTTTACGGAGCGGCTGTTTTTTGTTACGTATGCGGTTGTGGCTAAAACTTTTTTTAAAAGCATTGTGGCATTATAGCAGAAACAGTGTAAAAAAATAACACCGACACGACTTTTATATTTTGTCGGGCGGTGCTATTCAGCTGTCATAAGATTGGCATCTGCCAGCCGCAGATACCTAACAAAAAAAGAATTACAATGATGCCAATCGTGACTAATGCGACCAGCAGCCATTTTTTTACTTTTGCTTTCATTTTTTTCCTTCCTTCCTTTTTCTAATTCCTAATTTTAATAAATCCTTTTAGCTGATTTTAATTTAGCTGGTTTTAAACATTTTGCAAGCGGATGTAAGTAAAACCCCTCGCCTAAGGCGAGGGGTTTTTGACGAATTATCAAGACGATTACCAGCGGTTGCCGCCACCTCGGCCGCCACGATCTCTGTCGAAACCGCCGCCACCTCGGCCGCCAAATCCACTGCCGCCTCTGCCTCCGCCGCCGCCACCGAAACCGCCAGTTCTGGCTGGTCGGTCGGTCATTGGCCGGGCTTCCGCGACAGAGATAGCTCTGCCGTCTAATTCAGCGCCATTCAAGGTTTCAACGGCCTTGGCTGCTTCCTCTTCGGTAGCCATCTCCACAAAGCCAAAACCTTTTGATCGTCCGGAAATCTTGTCGGTGATAATCACCGCTGATTCCACGGTACCGGCTTGCTGAAAAAACTCTTTCAAACCGTCTTCGGTAGTATTATAAGATAAACTACCAACGTATAACTTCTTAGCCATGTTCATTCAAAAATGTTTTATTGCGTAGGGCGACCTTTTCTCATGGTGTGCGCTTGATGAACAAGCTTTGCAGGGTCTAGCCCGACCCGACTAACGCTCCGCTTATTGTTGACAATATGGCTAAGGAGTCCGCGCTTTTCAGAAAAAGAGCGGGAAACTTGAGAAATCCCTACTTGTTAAAATCACCTTAGCACATTTTCTCTGAAAATGCAATGGCTTGGGGTGATTTTCGTGCTACATTTTTCGGAGCGTTGGGAATTGCACCCAAATTGCACCCGCCCGAGGGGTGTATGCTGCTGTTGCACTACGCTCCGTTTAAGAGTTATTCAAGTTACCCAATATTTTGCTTTGGTCATATCGTCGCGTTTGATCTCTACGTGCTCAACTTCTTTTTTAGCTTGATTTGCCAATTTTTGCAATTCCTGCTCGGGGAGAGCGCCTAATTTTTCAACTTCTCCGACTAAAAATTCTTTTTTGTTTTTTTTGGGTTCGGACAACACTTGGGACAACAGGTAGGACAGGATATGTCCTACCTTTGGGCCGGACTGAATATTCAAAAGTTTCATTATGTCTTGGCCGTTAATTGCCAGCATTTTAGGGGCAATGGGGTCTTGGACTACTTTTTCAAGTAAATACTTCAAATGGCGCAGTTTATAGGGCTCCGCTTTGGGCACTCCGGAGCCAATGCGGTCGGCCTTGCGCACTTGCAGCAATTCTTCAATGTTTTCTTGGCCGACGTTTTTTAAGAGCCGCCGCACTGAAGAAGCGCCAACCTCGTCAACATTGTAGTAAAAAAGGTGGTATTTAACCAGTTTGCTAATTTTATCGCATTGTTTTTTGGGGAAGCAAAGCCGTCGTAGAATTTGGCCGGCCATTTTAGCGCCAACTATTTCGTGTCCGTAGAAAGTGGCGCTTTCGCCCTCGCCCCGTTTAGTGCGGGGCTTGGCGATGTCGTGCAGCAAAGAAGCCATACGGACTTCCAAAGAATAATTGTTTTCGCAGGCGTATTGTAAACTTAAAAGATTGTGCTGGTAAATTTCATAAATGTGGTGCTTGTTTTGGGCAATTCCAAAACCCTCCAAAAGCTCGGGAATGATGTATCGCAATAGATTAAGCTCTCTTAAAAGTTCAACGCCGCGAGCGCCATTGGGGCTTATAATGATTTTTATTAGCTCGTCGCGGATTCTTTCCTGGGAAATATTTTGCAAGAGATGGGCGTTTTTTTCAACGGCTAACTTTGTTTTTTCTTCAATCTCCCATAGTTCGTTTTTTCCCATGGTGCTTGCGAATCTCACCGCTCGCATCAAGCGTAGGGCATCTTCCTGGAAACGTTCCGCGGGTTCGCCAACCGCGCGAATGATTTGGTTTTTTAAGTCATTTTGTCCGCCGAATAAGTTAATAATTTTTTCGTCAAAAGCGAGGGCGTTTATCGTAAAGTCGCGTCTGGAAAGGTCTTCTTGCAGTGTTTTAGCGAATTTTACCTGGTCGGGGTGCCGCTTGTCGGTATATTTTGATTCTATCCTAAATGGAGTTATTTCAACTGCTTTTAATGTTTGGTTGTCTGAACCAGTAACAATTGAAACGGTGCCGAAGCTGTTTTCGTAAAACGTTTTGTAGCCCGCCTTATCAAAAATCGCCTGAATCTCTTCGGGTTTGGCGTTGGTGGTGATGTCCCAGTCATTGGGCGGGACGCCTCTCAAAAGATCGCGCACGCAACCGCCAACAATGTAGGATTCAAAGCCAGCTTTTTGCAGCGTTTTTAAGATTTTTTTGATTTCAGAAGGAATGTCCATAAATGATTACTATCTGAATTTTTAATTTTTAATTCTTAATTTTTATTGAATGTTTAATTTATAATGTTTAAAAATTTTAAAATTAGAAATTGATTAGAAATTAGAAATTAGAAATTGAAAATTACTCTATTGTGCCCTAAAAATGGATTTTTTTCAATCATTCTGGTAAAATTGATATTAAGCTCCCGTGGTGAAACGGATATCACAACGGCCTTCGAAGCCGTTCTTCCCCGTTCGAATCGGGGCGGGAGCACAAGGAAATTTCAAATTGCCAATTGTAAATTGCGAATTTGGGCTTTTCTTTTCGTATAATTTTTTGTATAATCGTTTAATGTCTGCTAAAAAGACAATTTGTTTGATTACGGTTCTTTTTATTTTAGGTATTTTTTTGGTGCCTAATATTGCTTTGGCTATCAATCACGAGTATGTTGGCTGTGGGGGTAAAATAGATGCGGTTACGGGTAAACGTATCTCTGGTATAAATAAGACCAGCGGCGAGTGTGATCCTGGCCAGGAACGAAGGGTTTGTTACGAGGGCATGGTGCCTTGCGGTAAAAACGTGGCGGTGGCGATTAATGCTGACGAGGATGTTCAATGGGATGATGATAATAAAGTTTGTGTTGGCGGCAGCCCTGTGGTGGTAAATTGCCAACTGTGCCATTTTTTTGTGATTATTGACGGCATTATGGATTTTATTATGGTTGATATTGTCCCGCCATTAACCGTGGCTGTGCTGGTTATCGGGGGCGCGATGTTTTATTTTACTGGCGCCAAGCCCGAATTGCGAAATAAAAGCATAACATTATTCAAGGGCGTGTTGATTGGTTTGGTGCTGATTTATGGCGCCTATATGATAGTTGGCATATTTTTAATGGTTTTGGGGGCGGCAGATATGAATCCTTTAAAAGATATTTTTGATTCAACCCGCGGGATATTCAGCATTGTTTGTCCGATAGAAGTGCCATAGGATTCAGGCCTCCATAGCTCAATTGGCAGAGCAGTTGCCTCTTAAGCAATTGGTTACAGGTTCGAGTCCTGTTGGAGGCATAATGAGCGAAGCGAAATATGCCCCCAAAGCAAGGCAACTGCTTGCCTTGCGTCAGGACGAGAACGCCGCAGCGATGTCGCCTCAGGCGACCGCGAGTAGGTGTCAAGAACGAGCCCGCCGACGGGCGGGTGAGAGGCGAGGCCGAGCCCTGTTGGGGGCACAATAATCAATAATCAATAATTAATAATTAAAATATGCTCACAAAAGAACAAAAAGAAAAAGTTATCAAAGACGTTAAACTTCATAAAGGTGATACTGGTTCAGCGGAAGCGCAGATTTCTTTGCTTTCAGAAGAAATTAAGGAATTGCTCAAACATTTAAAAAAGCATACCAAGGACCAGCACTCTAAGTACGGGCTTTTGAAAATGGTTATAAAAAGAAAGAAATTGTTGAAGTATTTAGAAAAGGTGGATAAAAAGCGATATTCCACTATTGTTAAAAAAGTTGGCCTAAAAGAGAAGGTCTAAACATATGACAAAGCCAAAGGAACAACGAGTAGAGGTTTTAATGGACGTGCAGAATCTCTATCATTCCGCGCGCAATCTGCATAATGCCCGGGTAAATTTTAACGAGGTTTTAAAAACCGCCATTGCCGGCCGCAAGTTTATAAGGGCTTTTGCTTATGTGGTGCGCACTAAAACCGGTGAGGAAAAACCGTTTTTTGAGGCCTTGGCTAACTTAGGCATTGAAACCAGAGTGCGCGACTTGCAGGAGTTTTATGATGGCCAGAAAAAAGCTGATTGGGATGTAGGCATTGTTATTGACGCTATTAGAACGGCTCCGGGCGTTGACGTGATAATTTTATGTTCGGGCGACGGCGACTTCATACCGCTGGTGGAGTATCTGAAAAATCAGGGCAAACGGGTAGAGGTGCTTGCTTTCGGGCGCACTACCTCCTCGGCCCTGAAAGAATCCGCTGACGAGTTTATTGACTTGGGCCAAGAGACAAGAAAATATCTGATGAAAATAAAAGATTAGAAATGAAAGTTTATTTAGACAATAGTGTTTTAAATAGGCCATTTGACGATCAATCATATCCAAAGATTAAAATAGAGATTATCGCCACTATTCTAATTTTTAAATTGATAGAGAGCGACAAATTACAGTTAGTTAATTCGTCAGTGATTGAATACGAAAACAGTAAAAATCCGTTTTTAGATAGAAAAGATTGGATAAACAGCTACCTATCTCAAGCCAATTATTATCAAGAAATAAATTTAGCCATTAAAAAGGAAGCAGAAAGAATTCAAGAATATGGTATTGAGGCAATTGATAGCTTGCATTTAGCTGCCGCGGAATTTACGAATGTTGACTATTTTTTAACCTGCGATATGGGTATACTAAAAAAGTATCAGGGGAAAATTATGGTTATTAATCCCGTTGATTTTATCAATTTTTTAACTAATAAATAATTATGAAAATATCCCACACTTCTCAAAAAACATTAATGAGGGAGGCAAGCGAAGCATTAATTGAAAAATTAGGCATTGCCAAAGCCAGCGAGTTTTGGGCGTCTTTGAGTTGCGGACAAAGCGATTATACAAAAATACGCAGCAAACTATTCCAGGGCGAGACAGTTGATAGCTTATTTAAAAAGATTAAAAGCAGTAAAAAATAAAATTTAATCGGATTATGGATTTGGGGTTATGAATTTGAAAATTAACAAAGAAAAAATTAAAGAAATCGCCCAAAAATATAACTTGGAGATGGTTTTACTTTTTGGTTCGCAAGTAAACAGCCGAGCTAAGCCGGATTCAGATGTTGATGTTGCCTACTCTGCCAAAAAACAGTTATCCGTGGATGAAAAAATAGGTTTTAACAACGAATTATGCGATTTTTTTAAAAAAGACATCGTTGACCAAGTTGACATTAAAAACGCCAACCCTCTTTTGCTTCACGAAATTTCAACCAACAGCAAATTGATCTTTGGCAAAGAGATTGATTATTTGGAGTTTAAGGCCTTTACTTTTAGAAATTATATAGATAGCCAATCGCTTTTTAATTTAGAAGAGTTATTAATAAAAAAGAGACATCAAGAATTTGGTAAATTAATTTATGGTTAATAAAAATTTTATCAAAAGGAAAATTATGGCTATTAGTTAGCGGCGTTGCGGCGAACGAAGTTGAAGGTGACACCAATTATAATGATTATATTGATAGATTATTGAGTGTTTGCTCGCGATATAATATTGAAAAGATAATAGGAGATTTCAATATAGAAGAAAAAGATAAGATAGCTGGAGGAACAAGAGAAATCCTCAATCAAGATATTGTCGGGCAAATTCGCGAGGAGCGGCATTTGCTGGATTTTATTGAAAAGCATAGAGATGTTTTGGATACTAATACTAAAATTTTGCGGTTTCGGGTATTGGCTGAAACAGCCCGCGAAGCGACTAAGAGACAAGAAGAACGAGAAGATAAACAAGAGAGAAAAAGAGCGCCGTATAGTTTGGAAGGCATTTTGGAAGATATGGAAAAAGAAAACGGCCGAATAATACAATAAATTTACCGGGGACGATCCCCGGTAAAATAAAAAATAAAAAATAATAAAATCTTGAGCTGGCTGGATTAAGAATTTGAAACATAGGAATTCATAAAAATGGATTCTTAACTTGAAATTCCTAATTCGCTGTTCAAGATTAAAAAGTAAATGTCAGAAAAAAAGATATTTACCGCCGAGATTGGCGGTAAAACACTTAAAGCGCAGATTGGCGGTTTGGCCGACCAATGTTCGGGTTCGTGTTTTATTCAAATGGGTGAAACGTCGGTTTTGGCCACCGCTCAAATGGGCAATGAGGCGGGGGGGCTGGGATTTTTCCCGCTCACCTGCGACTACGAAGAAAGATATTACGCGGCGGGCAAAATTTTGGGCAGTCGCTTCGTGCGCCGTGAGGGCCGGCCCAGCTCGGAGGCCACTTTGAACGCGCGGATGATTGACCGGGCCATTCGGCCGCTGTTTCCGGTCAATTTTAAAAGAGAAACGCAGGCAATCGCCACTTGTTTGTCTTGGGATACGGAGAATGACCCAGCCACCTTGGGGCTTTTGGGCGTTTCCATTGCTTTGGCTATATCAGTGATGCCTTGGCAGGGGCCGGTGGCAGTAGTCAGGGTCGCGAGATGCGATGGCGAGCTTGTTTTGTTTCCATCTTATGAACAACGGCTTAAGGCCGACTTGGATATTATTTTTGCCGGGATAGAGCGGGGCGGCGATATTTTGATTAACATGATTGAGGGAAAAGCCGAAGAGCTGCAAGATGACGTTATTTTGCGGGCCTACGATTTCGCTTTACCTTTTTTGAAGCAGTTGATTAGTTTCCAAAAGGAGATTATCAAGCAGGTTGGCAAAGAAAAAATCGCTTTGGCCGACTTAAAGATTGACGAGGCCTTGGAGAAAAAAGCGCGAGAATTTTTGGCCGCTAAGGTTGAAGCGGTTTTATACAGAGAAGACAGGAGCTTTGACAAAGTGGAGGTAGAGGCCAATTTGACGCGAATTCAGGAAGAATATTTAGAGATGGTTAAAGTTGAATTTGGGGAAGACAAAATCACTGACGCTAAAATTTTGTGGGAAACAACGCAGGAAAATATTTTGGATGAAAAAATCTTGAGTGAGTCGGCTCGCCCCGATGGCCGGGCCTTAGATGAAGTAAGAAACATTGAAGCGGATGTAAGCATTTTACCCCGCACCCATGGCGCAGGGCTTTTTACCAGAGGCCAAACTAGGGTGCTTTCAATCTTGACTTTGGGCGGCCCGGGCGATCAGCAATTATTGGAAGGTATGGACTTCTCCGGCAAGAAACGTTTTATGCATCATTATAATTTTCCGCCTTATTCCGCCGCGGAAGTGAAAAGATTAACCGGTCCGGGCAGACGGGAAATCGGCCACGGAATGTTGGCTGAAAAGGCGCTTTTGCCGATGATCCCCAGCTTTGACGAGTTTCCTTACACCATTCGTATCGTCTCGGAGGTTTTAACCTCAAACGGCTCTACCAGCCAGGCCGCCATTACCGCCGCTTCCTTGGCATTGATGGATGCCGGCGTGCCGATTAAAAGGCCGGTGAGCGGCATCGCGGTTGGTTTAATTAAAAAAGACGATAAGAACTATAAACTGCTCACTGACATTCAGGGGCCCGAGGATCATTTTGGCGATATGGACTTTAAGGTGGCTGGCACCACTGATGGTGTAACTGCCATTCAAATGGACGTTAAAACCGATGGCATCACCCGTGAAATTATGGAGCAGGCCCTGGGCAGAGGCAAGAAAGCCCGTCTGGAAATTTTGGAAAAGGTTAAAGCAGTTTTACCCGAACCGAGAGCCCAGCTTTCGCCTTTCGCTCCCCGGGTAGCTATATTGCAGATTAACCCTGATAAAATAGGCGCGGTTATCGGCAGCGGCGGGAAAGTGATTAATAGCATCATTGAAGAGTGCGATGTGGCCATTGACATTGAAGATGACGGTCGGGTGTTTATTTCGGGAACTAACGACGAGAATATGCAAAAGGCCCAAGAATGGGTTAAATCGTTAACCAAAGAGTTCAAACCGGGCGAGGAGTTTCAGGGTCCGGTAACGAGAATTTTAAATTTTGGCGCCTTTGTGGAAATCGCCCCGGGAGTGGAGGGGCTGGTGCATATTTCCCAGCTGGCTAATTTTAGGGTGGAAGAAGTTGAGGATGTGGTGAAAATAGGCGATGTGATTCCAGTAAAAGTTGTTAATATTGATGAGCAAGGCCGGCTTAATCTCTCTGCCAAAGAAGCTGGCTTTAATCCGCCCGCTCCCGACGCTTCAAATAGGCCGCGTAGGGATGCCGGTAATAGCCGTTCTAATGATTCGCGGGGCGCGCGAGACAGCCGAGGGTTTCATCGCGCGGGGTAATACCGGTAATTTGTAATTATTTTTTAATATTTTTTATGCCTCAGTCAGCCACAAGAGAGCTTACTGACGAGAACATCTTCCAGCTTTTGGCTCAGGGCTCTTTGATTTTAATGGAGGATGACTTGAGGGAACTGCAGGGCGGTCAAGCTAAGGTGGTAAAAGAAAAGAGGGTGCGGGGCCGGCTGAAGATAACGCCCCAAGAAGGCGCGCGAATGGCCCCGCCTCCGGTTGCCCGGAGCGGTTTTTGGGTAAATCTTAAAAATAAATTTATTAGAAAGCAAGGACTGCCCCAAGCAAAGGAAGGCGGTCGGCAAACCCCGTTAGAAACGGGGTTTCTAACGGGGCAAACAACGCGGGTTCAGCCGGCGGTTGAAGCGCCCCGCTCGGTTTTTTCGGCTACCGGCATAAAACCCAGTCCGATAATTAAGAAAAAAGAGTTGGCCTCTGGTTTGCGTTTAGGAGAAAGCATTATTGAGCCGGACCAAGGCCTGCCTCAACCAGCGCCGATTAGAGTAGCGCCAACCGCCCCGTTTACTCCTCCTCCACAACCTATCGCCCGTCCCGCCGAAGGCGAGGCTCGCCAAGGGCGGCCTGCCGAAAGGGAAATTTCTAAAGTTCATCCCATTGGAAATGGCGTCTCTAACGTGGTTCAGTCATTGCCTGACAACTTTAAAGCAGAGCCGTACGCGATTGATGATCTAAAGGAAAGAATAAAAGAGAAAAGCCGCTTAGAGCAAGAGAAGAGCGACCTTGACGCCAAACTACAGGTTTTTTGGCCGCAACGGCGTCCTTTAGAATTAAAAGTAGCGGCCCTGCGGGAGGACAAACAGGCCGTGGCGAAATCATTGTCTCCTTATACCGCTAAAGAGGCCCAGATAAGGGCTCAAGAGAAAGATGTCGCGGAAAAAGAGAAAAATGCCCAACTGCCTCAAGAGCGGCATCAGCTGGAAGAGCAACGTTGGGCATTGGAACAGCAACGTCAGGCGGCGGAGAAACAAAAATGGGCGCAAGAAGAGAGGATTGAAGCAAAAACCGCGGAAATTCAAGCCGCGGAGGCGCAGTTGCAGACCGTTTTAAAGCAAGAGGGCGATTTGCGCCAGCATAAGGAGGCGGTTGTTGAGGGGCTGGAAAAAATTAGCTTGGCTCAAGAGCGGTTGATGCTCATAGATAAAGCGGCTAATCTGGACTTGCGGAGAAGAAGTTTAAACAAGGAGAAGCTTGCTTTCACATCCGAAGGAAATTTGTTTAACAAAGAGCTAAAAGAAATTCGCGGCAAAGAGCAGGCGCTTGAAACACAAGTAGCATTGCTGGAAGAGGCGATAGAGAAAGCTACCTCTTTTAAAGAGAAAAAAGAGATTGAACAAAATAGATGGCGGCTTGGTGAACAGAGGCGGGGTATTGAACAGAAGCGCTGGGGGATTGAAAAGAGCCTTGAAAAAAACAAAGAAGAGGCGAATGTTTTGGCGAAAAATTATGACGAAACATTGCGTAAACAAGTGGCCGTGGAAATAAGGGCCGAAGAAATTGATATATTGTTGCGCAATTCTTTCACTGACGCTGAAAATATTTTAGAAAACAGAAACCAGCAAAAAGATCAGGTTGAGGCGGCCAAAAAGCAGGAAATTGAAAACAGAAGCGAGCAAGTTAAACCGCTTTTGCCGGACTTGGAGCCAGTGGAAAAAACCGTAACTGATGACTCCGCGCTGCTTCGCGCGAAGGGTTCTGTGGCGCCGTTGGTTCGGGAGGCGCCCCTTGCCGCGAAACGGTCAGAGACCTTGGAGGTTCCGGAGGTTTTGTCCGAGGCCGAAGCGCAAACCGCCGTTAAGATAAGGCAAAAAGCTAAAGAGATAGAAAGGGAGAGAAAACTTACGTTAATTCAACAAGAAGCTCAAGCCCGGAGGGCCTCGCCCATAGTGTCAAAGATTAAAGGGCCAATCTCTAAGGCCGATATATTACTTAAGCTTTCGCAGGTTTCGCCGGATGAACAGGTGTACAGAGAACGTTTTCTGGGGCGATTGGCCGGCCATACCCCGATTTTTGCGATCAGACCCGAGAGAAACGGCAAGGACATTGTGTTCAGGCCGTTGGTTAAAAAATCATCGTTTTTTGAAAAAATATTAGCAAGGATTGTGTTTCTTTTGATTATTTTTGCCGTGGCGGTGGCGGGGGTGGTTTTGGTTTATTTTTATATTATCATACCCAGGCCTAAGGTTTATCCTCAAATACCTCCGGTCATGACGGGGGGCGGCGCGGCGACAACTACGGTTATGCCGATTGGCGGAGAGAATGCTACCTCCCTTCCGGCGGTTATGCCAACTTCTACGGAATCTGGCGCGACAACCACTATATCGGATGTTCCAGCGACCTCTACCGCGCCGACAAGTTCGCCGATTGTCGCCTTGCCCGAGCCGTTAGTCGCGGTAGGCAACAGAACTGTTCTTGAGGTAGCCCCCTTAACTTCAATAGATGATTTATTGAAAACAGCCCTGCAAAATAATCAAGGGAGCGGCTTAAACGAAGTACTTTTTAGAACAACAGATAACTTTTTCTTAAGCTTGAGCGGCATTTTAATTATTTTGCAAACGTCTTGGCCCGAAAGTATTAGCGAGCAGCTGGACTCGGGCGATACAATGCTTATTTCCGGAGAGGGCTCTGCCAGCCGTTTTGGTTTTATTGCAAAGGTTAAAAACGCCGCGGCTTTAACGGCGGCCTTAAAAACTTGGGAGCCGAAAATGGAAAGCGATTGGGCGGATCTTTGGACTATTTTAGGCAAAACCAAGCCAGCCCTTGTTCGTTATTTTCTTAACGCTAAATATCGGGATATGTCTTTTCGCTATCAAACATTCAGCAAGCAGGACTTTGGCATTTGTTACGCCGTGGTTAATGATTACTTGGCGGTGGCTACTTCCTACGCGCAAATGAAGTTAATCTTGGATGATATCAAGGCATTGTCCGATGTTCAATAATTTGGCATTCTTCTTTTTTATGTTAATATGTTAATGAATTAAATGTCTCCAAATGTGTCATTCTGAGGTCTAATGGCCGAAGAATCTCGGAGATTCTTCGCCTGCCGGCTTAGAATGACATTAGGGAGTATGCTTTGTAGTTCAAAGTAAATTATTTTTATGGACAAACAATTTATTGATAAACAGAACGAAAAATTAACAAAAGCGAAGGAGGATTTAGAAAAGCAATTGGGTTCTTTTTCGCAGGAAAGCAAAACCAGCAATGGCGGCTGGGACGCGAAAATGCCGCTTTACAACGGCGGCGCCGAAGAGGAGGCCGACGAGGTGGAAGAGTTTGCCACCCGTTTGACTCTTAACGACACCTTGCAAGAAGAATTAAAAAAGGTTAATTTGGCTTTGGAAAAAATTAAAAAAAGTAAATACGGCGTCTGCGAAAAATGCGGCAAGCCAATATCAGTTGGTCGGCTGGAGGCCTATCCGCAAGCAGATTATTGCAGTAAGTGCCAGTGATATAAATCCTAATGACAAATGTCAAAAAAAATTCAACCGTTGGACATTTGGATTTTGGCGTCTTGTTTGGCATTAGACATTAGGATTTAAACATTTAAGTTTATGCTAAATTCTTATTTATTTATTATCGTTTCCGCTCTTTTATCAATTTTGTACGCTGTTTTTTTGATTATTAAGATTCAAAAGTCGGCTGCTCCCGCTCCCAAAATTTTAGAAATTGCCGCGGCCATTAGGGAAGGGGCTATGGCTTTCCTAAAGCGGGAATACAAAACAATAGGTATTATCGCGGCGGCTCTATTTATTTTATTAGGATTTTCTTTGGGTTGGAAGGTGGCCATCGGTTTTTTGCTGGGCGCTGTCCTATCTGCTTTGGCCGGATTTTTGGGTATGATGGTTTCCACTAAGGCCAACGCCAAGGTGGCAGAGGCCTCAAAGCAAAGCTTGAACTCGGCCTTTAGTTTGTCTTTTAAGGGCGGCTCGGTTACCGGTTTTTTGGTGGTGGGATTAGGCCTTTTAGGTGTTACCTTGTTCTGGATGGCAACCAAGGATTTAAAGGCGTTGGCTGGTTTTGGCTTCGGCGCTTCATTGATTTCCATTTTTGCTCGGCTGGGCGGCGGTATTTATACCAAAGCGGCTGATGTGGGCGCTGATTTAGTGGGCAAGGTGGAGCAAGGCATTCCCGAAGATGACCCAAGGAATCCGGCGGTAATTGCCGATCAAGTGGGCGACAATGTGGGAGATTGCGCCGGTATGGCCGCTGACCTGTTTGAAACATACGTAGTAACAATTGCCGCCACGATGATTTTGGGCTCTTTACTGTTTAACGGTTCTTTAGTGGCTTTAATGCTGCCTTTATTATTGAGCGCTGTTTCTATTTTGGGGACGATTGTTGCTACTTTTTTCGTTCGGTTGGGTAAAAACAAGGCCATTATGCCTGCCTTGTATAAAGGAGTAATTGCCTCGGCTGTTATTTCGGCTATTTTATTTATTCCGGTTATTTTTAAATATGCCGGGCAGTTGGGTTTTACTAAAGCAGGGCTTTATGTCCCATGTCTTGTCGGCCTTTCAATCGCGTTTGGCCTTTTTCTGATTACTGATTATTACACCTCCAAAAAGCACAAGCCGGTGCAAAAGATTGCCCTGTCTTCGCAAAGCGGCCACGCCACCAACATTATCGCCGGCTTGGCCATTGGTATGGAGTCAACTTTTTTGCCGGTGTTGTTAATATCAGCGGGTATTTTGTTGTCCTATTTTATGGGCGGCATTTACGGCTTGGCCATCGCGGCTGTATCCTTACTGTCGTTAACGGGCATTATTATTGCCTTGGACTCTTACGGCCCTATCACCGACAACGCCGCCGGGCTCTTGGAAATGGCCGGCGAAAGTGAAGAATCAAGAAAAGCGGCTGACGCCTTAGACGCGGTGGGCAACACCACTAAGGCGGTAACCAAATCCGTGGCCATTGGCTCGGCCGCTTTGGCCGCTTTGGTCTTGTTTTCCGCCTACACGCAAGAAATTATTAACGCTGGCCAGAATATGTTGTTTTCTTTGTCTAACCCGAAAATTTTAGTGGGGCTTTTATTGGGCGGGTTGTTGCCTTATATAGTGGCTTCCTCGGCCTTGCGGGCTGTCGGTAAGGCGGGCGGCAAGGTGGTTGAAGAAGTGAGGCGGCAGTTTCGGGAAATCAAAGGCATTATGGAGGGCACCGCCAAGCCAGAATACGGCAAATGCGTTGATATTGTCACAAAAGCCGCCATTAAAGAGATGCTTTTGCCAACAGCGGTTATTGTCCTATTACCGATTTTAGTGGGGTTTTTATTAGGGCCGGAGGCCTTGGGAGGGCTTTTAATCGGTTGCATTGTTACCGGGTTTTTTGTGGGCATTTCTATGGCCACGGGCGGGGCCGCTTGGGACAACGCCAAAAAATATATTGAAGACGGCAACTTGGGCGGTAAGAAAAGCCCGGCCCATCAGGCCGCGGTTACCGGCGACACGGTCGGGGACCCCTACAAGGACACCGCCGGTCCGGCCATTAACCCGATGATTAAAGTGGTCAATATCATCGCCCTATTGATTATCAGCTTGATTATTTAACAAATTTATGGAAAAAGAACCCCAAATTAAAATTGAAGCAAGCGATCCAATCAAGAGACATGGCGAGATGGGGCAACAAGTAGAAAGTCAATTGGAAAGCAAAGAAAACATTGAAAAGGGTCTCCTCTATAATAAATTTATAGAGCTTGCCAAAAACCCCAGCCAAGAATCATTAGATGGTTTTGTGAATCTCTTTAGGAAATTGGAACAAAAGATAAAGGATATAATTGAGGTTGCTACTGCGGATGGCCGAGATAAGTATAAATACAGCTCTTTCGTAAATGGTTGTTTATGTGAGGTTGCTTTGTTTTATTTTCAAAACATTCCAGAAAATGAAAAAGAGCTACAACAAGAAATCACTAAAGCCCTGAAAGGTAAAAAAGTGTTAGAAATTGGAGCCAGCCAAAACCCGCACATGGAGTTTAAGGAGTATGGGGCAGACTATTATGTTGCCGAACGAAAAGGAAGCTTTTATAATGACAGTGAGGGAACGGGAGGGACGATAGAAGAGCTTTATAAAGAAAAAGGCATTAAACTTTTACCAACTTGTGATAATGGTGAATGGCAAGATATTCCGAAAATTGATTTTGATATAATTTGCTCTACGAGAGTATGGTATGATGGCGACTGCCGTTCTTATCCTGGTTTTGACAATGGCGGCGGAGAGGCCTTTAATGAATATCACAAGCTCTTGAAAGATGGCGGTTTAATCTACCATCATATGGCAAATACAGAAAGAGGTTATCACCCTCTTTCTATGGATTTTGATCTTCGGGGATTGGGGCTTGTTACATTTGTAAAAATTCTTGAAAAATTAAAAGAATCAGATATTTGGAGCAGTCGTTATTATGGTTTGCCTCCGCTTGGAATGAAATTAAATGAAATAGCCAAAGAATAAAAGATGGGTGGGCAAGGCGGGCTTGCGGAGTTGGCGAGGTGAAGTTTCAAGGAGCGGGATTATAAATATGTGGAGTGTGGTTTCATTCAAAGATTCTATAAAATTATACTGCCCAAACATTTAGCCAAGCAATTGATTTTATGAAGACAGAAATAAAAAAATTAGAAAAATCAAATATTGAAATCACCGCTGAGCTGGACTGGGAGGAGCTTGAGCCATATTATCAGAAAGCCCTCAAACAATTAAGCGGACGGGTGAAAATGGAGGGTTTTCGGCCCGGCAAAGCGCCCCAAGGTATGGTGAAAGATAAAATCGGCGATAGCCATATTTTAGAGGAGGCGGCCGAAATGGCCCTTCAGGATAAATACCACGAGATTGTCCATCAAGAAAATATAGAGCCGGTGAGCAAGCCCGAAGTGGCTATTTTAAAGTTGGCCAAAAACAATTCTTTTGAATTTCGGATTAAGGTAGCAGTTTTGCCGGATGTTAAGCTGCCGGATTATAAAAAGATTGTTTCTACTATTAAGAGAACAATCGTTCAGGTTGGTGATAGCGAGGTTGAGGAAACCCTTAAATGGATTGTGCGCTCTAGAGCCGAGTTTAGCGATTTAAGCCGGCCTTGCCAAAAAGGCGATTGGTTGGAGATTGAGTATCAAAGCCCGAAGGTAGAAATGAACCGTAAATTTGAAGATGCTTTTTTGCTGGGCGAAGGAAAGTTTATGCCGGGTTTTGAGGATAACCTTATTGGGTTGGAAGCAAACAGCGAAAAGGACTTTAAGGTTACCTTTCCGTCTGAATATTTCAATAAAGAGCTAGCCGGCCAGGAAACAAGTTTTAAAGTAAAGGTTAAGGCGGTTAAAGAAATGAAATTGCCCGAAATTAACGACGATTTCGCGCAAAAGATAGGCCGCTTTAAGGATATAGCCGAATTGCGCGCTAATGTTAAAAACGGCATCCAAAAAGAGAAAGACGGCGCGGCCATTCAAGATTGGCGCAATATTGTTTTGGAAAAAATCAGCCAAGGAATGGCCGTGGAGTTGCCGGAATCTTTAACCACAATGGAAAAAGAAAAAATGTTGGCTGACATTAAAAAAGATGTTGACGAGCGTCTGAAAATTAGTTTTGACGACTATTTAAAGCAGATTAAAAAAACCAGCCAAGAATTGGAGGCCGAGCTGGCCAAGCAAGCCGAGCAACGGCTTAAGGGATTTTTGATTTTGCGGGCTATTAGCCAG
>Ga0265594_1001449_pt1 | contig 18321 bp, 18 predicted proteins | sample saktaG_11_FD_190147 | JGI IMG/M metagenome (GOLD analysis project Ga0265594, IMG submission 190147) | Saline water microbial communities from Sakinaw Lake, British Columbia, Canada - sak_2011_5_24_80m | ecosystem: Environmental > Aquatic > Non-marine Saline and Alkaline > Saline ... | reverse complement strand
AATGAAAAAACTGAAAATGAAAGCTAAAAGTAAAGCCCAAAGTATGGAATGGCCAAATGCAGCGCCCCCCGCCGTTAGAGTGCCGATACTTCCCGCATCGTTTCCAGCAGCTCCAACAATCAGGCCGGGACCTATGATCCAAACAAAATGCTTAACCTTGTTCCACCGTGAGATTCTTGGCTTCATCCCAACTTTACTCCCGCCCGACATTTTTCTCTTCCCCTACAGCTGTACATCGAAAACTGTTTCACTCTCAGAAGTGAATATTACAACTTTGAACTCTGTTGAAACAGTTACAGCACTGAGAAGGTGAGAAGAACCTGCTTCTTCTAACGTTACTTCAAGCATCAGGTGTTCCGAAGGATGGTAGGCATCACCCACTTTTTCTAAGACTTTAACTTGAGCTGGCAAGTTTGCTTCTGGGTGAGCTACCACAATTACATCGGCATGATCCCCGTCCCACCAAGCCTTAACCTCAAAGCCATCGGTCACATTGTGATAGGAATTATAGGATAAGTTGAAAGCGGAGAAGGCAATACCCAACGTCACAATTAGAACAAGAGGGAGAACAACTACGAGGGTCTGAATATCAAAGCGGCGGGGAGTCATCAGAACCATCTCACCGAAAGTTTGCTACTTGGTTTATATCTAACTTTCTATTAGACGGCTGCTGTAGAAAAATTTATACCTATTCAAGTTAGAGTGACCTTTACTGTTGCTCTAATGTGATGACAATGAGGCTCTGTCAACATATTCTAGGGAAGAGTATTATAACATCTGATGGAAAGAAGATTGGAAAGGTCTATGATCTCATCGCCAGTAGGTGTTATGTTTTTCCCAAGGTTTCAGTAGCAGTCATAAAGCCAAGAAGATCAAGTCGAAGTAACGTGAGTATAAGAGAGATTATAAGATCGGCTAAGGTTAGAAAGCGAAAAAGCCACATGTATCTTCCTTGGTCAACAGTGAACCAGATAGAGAAGAAGAGCATATCCCTCAAAATTGATGAAGAACAGTGGAAGAGATTATGCAACAGAGCACATCGAGAGCCGGGGATGAGAAGGAAACTTTCACTTGCTCGAGACGTCTTAAATGAACAAATCGTGGATACAGATGGCCACTTCATCGATCGTGTTGATGACGTCAAAATTGAGAAAATCGAGTCATCTTGGCGGGTTATAGGACTGGACATAGGCGTTGAGGGTGCTATGGAGAGACTGGGGTTCGAGAAAGTCATGAACAAGTTAGGAATAAAGCTTCCAGAGAAGCTGATTCCATGGTATCTTGTTGAAAGGGTTACGAAAAAGGATAAAAAACTCTTTCTGAAGATACCAGCAGAGATTCTATAGGCATCGCTAGTTACCACTTAGCGGCCTTTCACTTTTGGTTCCCGGAATTTATTAAAAACAGGAAATTGGATAAAACCTAAATAACTCAAGATGAGACACATAACGGAAGAAGTTGTACCATCTCGAATGTATAGGCTGTCATAAGAGATACGAACCGGAAGATATAGTTTACACTTGTCAGCGTTGTGGAGATCTCTTAGACATTAAATATAACTATGAAGATGTAGACCACCAGCTTAAATCGGGTGAGTGGAAAAAGCGGCCTCTATCTGTCTGGCGGTATAAGGAACTATTGCCAATTCTTGAGGAATCTAAAAAAATTTCCCTCAATGAAGGGGGCACGCGACTACACCGATGCGACAGGTTAGCTAAGAATCTTGGTTTAGAAACACTCTACATCAAAACGGAGGGGGATAACCCAACCGCCTCTTTTAAGGATCGTGGGATGACTGTTGGAGTGACCAAGGCAGTAGAGTATAATGTCAAGGCGGTGGTTTGTGCCTCAACTGGTAACACATCTGCTTCACTTTCAGCTTATGCAGCAAAGGCTGGTATCCGCTGCCTTGTTGTGATTCCAGCCAAAAAGATTGCTTATGGGAAACTCTCCCAAGCCATGGTCTACGGCGCTAAACTTATTCAGGTGCGTGGAAGCTTTGACGACGCTTTGAAGGTAGTATTAGAACTCTCTTTGGACACCAATAGGTTTTACCTACTTAACTCCATCAACCCATATAGAATAGAAGGACAGAAGACTGTAGCCTATGAGATATTGGAGCAACTGGGAGGCAAGGTGCCCCATAAGGTCGTGATGCCCGTGGGCAATGCTGGCAACATAACAGCAACTTGGAAGGGGTTCAATGAGTTTAAGAAACTAGGCTTTACGGATTCGCTGCCCAAGATGATCGGTATTCAGGCAGAGGGCGCTGCACCAGTAGCCAATGCAATTTCAAGCGGCAAGGAAGTAATTGAACCTGTACCCAAACCTGAAACATTGGCTACAGCAATAAGGATAGGTTCACCTGTCAACTGGAAGAGAGCCCTTCAAGCCATCAGAGAGTCAGGAGGAACAGCTGAAATGGTCACGGACCGAGAAATCGTTGATGCTCAGAAGCTTCTTGCCCGCTATGAAGGGCTCTTCGTGGAGCCTGCCAGCGCAACCTCTGTAGCAGGTTTGAAAAAACTTATTGAAGCAGGTCAGATCGCGAAGGATGATAACGTGACCTGCATCGCAACAGGCCATGGCTTAAAAGACCCCGATGTTCCAGTGCAGTTCTGTGAGAAGCCATCTGAGGTTGAACCGACATTGAAGGCTGTCGAGAAAATAGTGGGCAATCAACAATGAGAGTAATTTTAATCGGATCGGGAGTTGTTGGAGGAAGCTTCACCAAGCTACTTTCGTTACGCACTCACGACTTGGTTAGGGAGTTCGGAATACGCCCTCGGCTTGTAGCACTTGTTGATAAGTATGGAGCAGCCGTCAACCCTGAGGGGCTTGACCCTGAGAGAATGCTTGCAATGCTTAAAAAGAAAGGATCTGTTTGCTATGATCCCAAGTTCGGCAAGCCAGATCTCAATGGAATTGATGTCATCGAAGAGAACGACGCAGAGGTTGTCGTTGAGGCTACCCCTACGAATGTAGTGAATGGAGAACCGGGCATGAGCCACATTAAAGTTGCTTTGAAGGAGCGAAAGCATGTTGTTACAAGTAATAAAGGACCGCTGGCGTTGGCGCTTCCGGCCCTAATGGAGTTAGCTCAATATAATGGTGTCTATCTCCGCTTCAGCGGCACCGTTGGAGGGGGAACACCTATCCTAGATTTTGCCAAGCGATCCCTGCTTGGTGACCAGATTATCTCGGTTCAGGGGATCCTGAATGGAACTACCAACTACATCTTAACTCGTATGGCCGATGCAGGCATACCTTTCGATGAGGCACTTGAGGAGGCTCAAAAAGCTGGTTATGCTGAAGCGGATCCGTCTATGGATATCGATGGATATGACGCCGCGGCTAAGATTGTAATTATAGCAAACTGGATATTAAAGCGGCGAGTTACCCTGAAAGATGTTGATCGAAGGGGGATCAGAGAAATACCTCTTGAAGAGGTAAAGGCAGCAGTATCTAATGGTAAAAGGATTAAATTGGTGGCCTCAGCAGACGGGCAGATGCAGGTTGCACTGATGTCGATCCCTGTTGATCATCCTCTTTGCGTCAGTGGTGTTCTTAACGCAGTAACATTTACGTCTAAGTATGCTGGGGAGGAAACCATTGTAGGAAGGGGTGCTGGAGGAATGGAAACTGCCAGCGCATTACTGAGAGATCTCATAGAGATAAAGAACCAGCTCTCTAGAGCAAGCACCTAACCAAAAGCGAGACATCATAAGTTGCAAACTTTTATATTAATGCATTTAACGTCTTTGAGAGAAGGTAATGGTTAGCACGAAGAAGAGGAATTGAGCATATGAGAATTGTAGTAAAACTTGGGGGCACCTCCGTTGCAAGTCTTGAGGGAATAAATCGAGCCTGCAACCTCATAGTTAAGATGCGGAAGGAGGAAAATGATGTTGTAGTTGTTGTATCAGCCCTTGCAGGCGTAACAAATAGGCTTCTAGAAGTCTCCGAAATGGCCAGAAGAGGAAAGCGAGATTTCCTCAAGAAGTTCATCTCTGAAATACGGAGTTATCATGAGAATGTTTACATAAAGGCAGTAAAGAATGAAAAAGCGCAAGGTGAAGTCAGGAAAGCGGTCAACAAAACTTTGAAAGAGTTGGAGAACACTCTGGTGGGAGTGGCAAGCCTTAGAGAGCTTACGCCAAGGGTTAAGGATCTCAGCGTAGCCTGCGGTGAAACTATGTCTGCTCCGATACTTGCTGGTGCTTTACGCTCCAGGGGTATAACAGCCCAGTCCTTTACAGGGAAGGAAGTAGGCATTGTAACTGACTCTAACTTCGGCTCAGCTCGTCCTCTGATGCAACTTACAATGCATCAAGTTAGCAGTAAACTAATCCAACTCCTAGAGAAGAAGGTTATACCGGTGGTCACAGGTTTCATCGCTGCTGACCAACATGGGGAGGTGACGACTCTTGGCAGAGGAGGATCGGATTACACCGCCACAATTTTAGGGTCAGCGATTAAGGCAGATGAAATATGGATTCTGACAGATGTAGATGGCATTATGACAACTGACCCTAAAATTGAGTCTACAGTTAAAACAATCCCGCAGGTTTCATATCAAGAAGCCTTGGAAATGGCTTATTTTGGAGCTAAAAGGATTCACCCTAGAGCCTTGGAGCCAGGAATGGATGCTGCTATACCCATAAGGATAAGAAATTCTTTCAACCCTAAGAATCTTGGCACATTGATAACCAACGAGCAAAGAGTGGAGAAAGGCTCAATTGTTAAGGCGATCACCCTTATCAGGACGGTTGCAACTGTTACTGTCAGCGGAACCGCGATGGCTGGAAAACCGGGTGTGGCAGCCAAACTTTTCAGTCTTTTAGCTGAGAAGAACGTAAATGTGCTGATGATCTCTCAAGCTTCATCAGAGGTTAATATTTCATTTGTCATTCTCAGAGACACCGTTGATGACATCATAAATACGCTTGACATGAACCTTCTGGGTGGAGACTTCGCTCAAGACATAAAGACTGAGACGGATGTATGCATTATAGCTCTTGTAGGCGCGGGAATGCGAGGCACCCCTGGCATCGCAGCTAGAATCTTCAATGCTGTGGGAAAGAAGAATATAAACATTCGGATGATAGCGCAGGGGTCCTCCGAACTGAACGTCTCCTTTGTCGTTAAGGAGACTGATGGTGAAGCTGCGGTGAGAGTTCTACATAAAGAGTTCAACCTTGGAAAAAGGTAAATATTGAGTTACTCTACTGTGTAGAGCTTCCAATCTTCTTAAGAAGTGTAAGAGGGTTATTTCTAACTACCTGTGTGGCCTCATTCTCAGCCAACCCTGCACCTAGGGCTATATTGTAAGCCTGTTGTTGAGTAATGAAGTCCTCTGGGGAATGAAGGTCAGCGTTGACCAGTAACTTCGCTCCCAACTCAGATGCAACTCTAGCAACGTGACCGTTAGAGAGGCAGTGACCTCTCCGAGCTGAGAGTTCCAAGTAGACACCATTTCTTGCAGCCAGTTTACAATCCTTGGAAGTTATGAGTCCTGGGTGCGCCAAAATATCTGTTTCCTTGCACAGTAGTGCAGCGTGGTTAGTTCCTGGTGCAACTGGCTCAGCGAGGGTTTCACCGTGGACTATGATAATTTGTGCCCCGAGTTTCCTTGCCTCCGAAGCTAGAGAGGGAATCGTTGCAGGGGGAATATGGGTAAGTTCAACGCCACAGTAGAGTTTAGCCTTTGAATGGGGGTTAAGCTTTCTTACCGCCTCAACGAGCATCTTGATAACCGACTTTAGGTTTGAGGCATCAGCATGCTCGGTTACAGCGATAGCCTCGTAGTTGAGAGCCTCAGCTCTACGCAGGATCTCGCTTGGAAGAAGCTCTCCGTCTCCTAACAAGGTATGAGTATGTAGATCTATTCTTTTTCCCAAATTGCTCATTTTCCAGCTTCCTCCATTTTGAGAAGTTTTTCTCCTTTAATCTTGCGGTAGAAGCATGTTCTGTGGCCTGTATGACAGGCTTTGCCCACTTGATGGGCTTTAAGAAGCAAAGTGTCAGCATCACAGTCTACATATGCCGCCTTCAGATTCTGGAAATGTCCTGAGGTTTCTCCTTTCAACCAAAGTTTTTTCCGGCTAGTACTCCAGTAATGGATCCTTCCTGTCGTCAGAGTTTTCATAACTGCTTCCTTGTTGGCAAATGCGACCATCAGAACTTCCGCTGTTTTTACATCTTGAGCTACAACTACAACTAGACCGTTATGTCTGTAGTTCAGGCTTTTCGCGAAAGCCTCTGCTGTATTCTGTGCTAAAGGAACCCAGCGATTGTCGATCTTGGGCTTATCCATCGCCTTGCTTTTCCTCCTTCTGCTTGAACCGCTCCTCAACTGCCTGACGGTGGCTTTTCAACCCCTCCACCTCTGCCAACGTCACAATTGTCTCCCTTAAACTCTCTAATCCTTTACGGGTGAGAGCTTGGACGTTAGTTACCTTTAGGAAGTCTTGAACTGTTATACCGGAGTTAAAGCGTGCAGAACCTCCGGTGGGGAGGACATGGCAGGGACCTACTGCATAGTCCGTTGCAGCTACTGGGGTATATAAACCAATGGAGATTGAACCAGCGTTCTCTACAAGAGGCAGAACGTCCTCAGGTTTCTGGGTCATTATCTCCAAGTGTTCCGGTGCAAACCTGTTTGTGAATGCAACAGCCGCCTCAAGGCTCTTGGCTGTAAGTATAGCCCCATACCTAGACAGCGCACTATCTTGAGTTGCTACTAAAGTGGAGGCATCCATCCGTTTCTTAACCTCCTCTGCAAGACGTTTTGAGGTCGTAACAAGAACGGAAGCTGAAAAAGGGTCATGTTCAGCTTGAGAAAGCATATCGGCTAGGACGAAATCGGGGTTAGCGCTATCGTCCGCGAGAATCAGAATTTCTGATGGCCCTGCCACAAAGTCAACGCCCACTTTGCCCTCGCTGTATACAAGCATCTTAGCTGAAGTTACATACAGGTTCCCGGGTCCAACGATTTTTTCAACAGAGGGTATAGTGTCGGTGCCGTAAGCCATTGCACCTATCGCTTGAACACCACCTACACGGTATATGCCGTCCACCCCTGCCATTTTAAGTGCTGCAAGGGTTACAGGGTTTATATCTGCTACTTCACTGTTGGCTGGCGGTGAACATGCAATGAGCCGCTTGACACCGGCAACCTTTGCAGGAATCCCGAGCATCAGCGCGGTGGACGCAAGGGGAGCCCGCCCTCCAGGCACATAGATGCCCACAGAGTTCACTGGGTTGAAAATCTGTCTAACATAGATACCTGCTTCTTTCTTTAGAATCCTTTTATTGGGCATCTGTAACTTGTGAATCTCTCGTATATTTTTTGCAGCTGTTTTCAATGCCTTCAGTGTAGTTGGAGAGACAACCTTTTCAGCTTGGGAAAGTTCCTCCTCGGTGACTTTCATCTTCTCTTTCGACAGGGTCACTTGGTCATAGAGTCGTGTGTATCGTAGAACCGCTCGGTCACCTTGCCGTTTAACATCATTCAGAATATCCTGAACCGAGTTTCGCACAGCCTCTAGCTTAAGCTTGTTCCTTTCAATTAGATTTCTAAGCTTATACTCGTCAAGTTCGCTTAAGCTAACAGGACCTATCACAGTTTCACCCCATTCAATAGGCTTCATATCATGCCTTTCAGACTTGGAACCACATTTCTGTCACTGCCCACGATTCTCACAGCCTCGGCTAAGGATCTCCCTACTGCCTTGAACGTTGCTTCAGCCTTGTGGTGATCATTAATCCCGCGGAAGGCGAAGACATGTAGGTTAAAATGTCCGGCCTTTGCCATAGATTCGAGAAAGTGGTTTATCATCTCCGATGACATATCCCCAACTTTATGGTACTTGAATTCTAGGTTCGTGTCGAAGTGGCTTCGACCTGAAAGATCTACAGCGGCCATTACCAAAGTGTCATCCATGGGAACAATTGCGCTACCAAACCTGTTTATCCCCTTCTTGGCTCCCAAGGCTTTCTCTAGAGCTTGCCCGAGGACTAATCCTACATCTTCCACCAGATGGTGATCATCAACGATGACTATTTCCTCCCCAATCAAGTCTAGGTCGAAGCGACTATGGAAGACGAATGATCTGATAAGGTGATCAAAAAAAGGTCTACCCGTCTTTACTTTACATTTACCTGAGCCCTCTAAGACCAACTCAACCTTGATGACAGTTTCATTAGTTTTACGTTCAACTTCAGCTCTACGCAATTCCTACCACTTCCATTGCTTCTTGAAGAGTAAATTTTCCCTTGTAAAGGGCCATCCCGATTACCGCCCCTTTGATCCCCGTTTCTGTTAACCTCAACAGGTCTTGAATAGAAGATATACCGCCTGCATATATAATAGGAATTCTGGTCGCTTGGACTAACCGTTTGATATCTCTAACTTGAACCCCTCTTAGGGTACCCTCAACCTCCACATCAGTGTAAAGAAAGCCGCCTACACCGATATTCTCAAACTTGTTTAGAAGCGTCTGTGTGGGCTGCCCTGTATCCTTGGTCCACCCATCTGTTAGAACGCTTCCCTGTTTCGAGTCTATTGCCACAATAAGGCGGTCTGGCAGAATATTTTCTGTTAACTCCGCGACGAAGCGAGGGCGTTCCACTGCAGCTGTTCCAAGGATTACCCATCGCGCCCCTGCCTTTAGCAGGAAGTCTGCATACTCCTTTGACCTCACTCCTCCCCCTACCTCCGCAGGTATTTTCAACACCCCCAATATTCTCTGAACTATTCTCCGGTTCTGTTGGCTACCTGCGATAGCCGCATCTAGATCTATTATATGCAGTCTCTTGGCACCTTGCTCTTGCCATTTAACCGCAACTTCCAAGGGGTCAGATGAGACGTTTAGTCCTGTGCCCGGCTTTCCCTGAACCAGCTTTACACACCGCCCATCCCTGATGTCTACGGAGGGTATAATGTCCATTGTAGTGCCTCACAGTGTTACTTTGAATCTACAGCATATAATTTTAGCTTTAGCAGGGGTATCCGCAGAAAAAAGCCGAATGGGCCAAGGTGCTTTGTTGAATAACTAGTTTGTTTTCGGTTTTGTCTAGGGCTGAGTGTTTTCTCGGCCGGTTTTTACGGTGCCTTTGGGTAGCTGTTGGCTGTCATCTGCGTGAGGAGGTTGTATAGGGCGGCTTTGAGGAGCATCTCCCGAGCCATGTTTACATACTTCTTGGCGGAGACGTATTCGCCGAAGCTCCGCTTCATGCAGGAGAAGACGCCCTCCGCCCTCCACCGACACCCGTATTGATGCCTCTCCCGCCACGCCTCAGGGTTCTTCAGCCGCTCCGCTACCACCCGCTTCCGGGTCATGCTTCCCCTGGACTTGGCCACGGAGTTGCTCCGCACCCTTATCGCTGGGTCCACGCCGTGGCAGGCTAGGAAGTTGAAGTTCTCCTTCGCATCGTATGCACCGTCGGCCAAGACCCTGCGTATAGGGTGGTGGTTCATGGCTGCCTTGACCAGTGGCTTGAACATCCGGTTGTCACCCACATCCTCGCAGGTGACCTCCAATGGCCACTATCTGCTTGCTCTTCACGTCCACGGCGATGTGAATTTTCAGGTAGCCTTTACGCACCCGCCACACATGGCGGATCCAGTCGCCGCTGTTAGCCACCTTCACCCCTGAGGCGTCCACTGCTATGGTTAATGGTTCCTCCTCTTCAATGTCATCCAAATCCAGCGGCACGTCAAGAGTGTTTAACCGCTTGTTCAGCGTGGTGTAGTCCGGCGCCCTCAACCCTTTCATATACCGTGAAAGCGCATCCACGAAGCCTTCAGTCTGCCGGTAGGGGAGGTGGAAGAGGACATGGATGAAGCCCAACAGCCGGATGAAGCCGTCGGGAAACCTAAACCGAGCACCCTCCTTCCCTTGGTTCATCCCCTCTAACTCATCCTCCCACTCCTCCATAGCATCCAAACCCAAGAAAATCTCGCCCCTCCTCACAAGAGCCTCATTATACCGCGGCCAATCCCTACCGTCAACATAACCCACAGCCAAAACACCGCAAGAAACATCAACGAAAAGACATAAAACTCTAGTTAGTCAACACAGCAGGCCAAGGATAAACATTATATACTGCTTGTAAGGTGTTTATGAGAAATGAACATAAGAACAAAAAGGATTTTAACTGATGTTTTGGTGGTCGGTGGAGGTGGAGCCGGCCTCAGAGCTGCAATTGAAGCTAGGAAATATGGTGCCAACACCTTACTTGTTTCCAAAATAGCTACCGGTTACGGAAACTGCACATCCACTTCTTGGGGATTTTTAAACGCAACAGGATTTAACAGCGAAGACAACCCTGAAAAACACCTTAAAGATACCATTAGTGGCGGCCGTTACATAAATAATCAAAAGCTTGTTGATGTGATGACAAGAAGAGCATCAAGCGAAGTAAGTGAACTTATGAAAATTGGTGTTAAATTTAAGACAGCGGGCAATAAAATCAAGTTATTTACCACTGCTGGAAATACCTACCCTCGCGGGCTCGTTGCTGAAAAAGAGAGAGGTACAGCAATTACAGAGCCTTTACTTCTATACGCAAAGAACATAGGCGTCTCGTTAATGAACGACGTTTTTATTGTTAAACTTTTGAGTCAAGACAATTTTGTCACAGGAGCAATCGGCATCGATAAACTCGATGAAATCATAATTTTCCAAGCTAAATCTGTTGTACTCGCTACTGGAGGCGCTGGAAGCATCTATGACCGGACAAGTAATCCAGGTGGCACAACCGGCGATGGTTATGCTTTAGCGTACGAGATAGGTGTACCATTAGTTGACATGGAATTCGTACAGTTTTATCCCACAGTCATCTTCCAGCCAACCCTACCGCACACATTAATAGTCTATGAACTATCCATCAAGGAGGATGGAGCAATATTAAGAAATAATCAAGGGCATGATATTCTAAAAAAATATGGACTTGATGAACTCTCAAAGATCACTAGGGACAACATATGCATAGCTGTAATGCGTGAGATTCTCAACGGAAAAGGAATAGATAGAACCGTATTAATGGATTTTACTGCTGTACCAATGGAGAAATATGAAAGATACCCTTTCAAGGCAGACATTATTTTAAAACGCCTCTTTAGTAAAGATTCGAAAATGGTGCAAGTTACACCTGTAGCCCATTACTGTATGGGTGGAATAAAAATAAATGAAAAAAGTGAAACTTGTTTTGAAAACCTTTACGCTGCTGGTGAGGTTGCAGGGGGAATCCAAGGAGCAAATAGACTGGGAGGGAATTCCATTACAGACATTCTTGTTTTTGGCTCAATAGCCGGTAAAAATGCAGCTGAAAAGACAAAAAGAATGGCACCTTTCCCAAGTGTGAACGAGGAAAAAGCAGATTTAGAAATTGAAGAAATAAAAAGTTTAATTTCACCAGAAGCGAACGAAGAACTTCTCAATCAGGTTAGTCATTTGGCTAAAAAAAATATGTGGCTTAAAGTTGGCGCGGTAAGAAGTGAAAAAGGTCTGTTGGAGGCGTTAAAAAAATTTTCTTCTCTTCGAGAAGAAATAGAAAATCAAACAGTGAAAAATTTCAGACAATTAGTGAAACTTCTGGAGTTGAAAAATATATTACAAGTTTCCGAGATAATCTGCAGAGCAGCGTTATCCAGAACTGAAAGTCGAGGGTCGCATTTTAGAGAAGACTATCCTAAGGAAGATAACAAAAGATGGCTTAAGCATAGCTTAATTCAGAAAACAAACGGGGAGATCACAGTGAGAACGCTTCCACCCAATTCTTAGGAGTTAAGGAACTGGTCGAAGTTTATTGATTAACTTTTAAACTTTATATCCTTTTGTTACCCAACTAAAAGAATTAGTGAGTTGAAATGAAAGTAAAATGCTTAGAGTGCGACTGTGAATTTGATGTACCTGACGATGTTATCGTAGGCGAGATAGTAACTTGCCCTGACTGCGGTTTAGAGTTAGAGGTCACCAAGATCGAGGCAGGGAAGATCGAGATCAAAAGTGCTGCGGTAGAAGGAGAAGACTGGGGCGAATAATTGGGAATTACGATAGGTTTACTCTACGATCAGATAAGGTGGGAAGAAAAGACTGTTCTAGAAACCGCCAAATCCCGTGGTTTAGACGTAAACCTAATTGACGCAAAGGCAAGTATTTTCGAGCTTACTGCTAAGGAGAAAATCCCTACGCTTGGGGATGTGATACTGCAGCGTTGTGTAAGCTACTTCAGAGGCCTTCACCTCAGCGCAGTGCTGGAGAACATGGGCTACACAGTTGTAAATAGTTATAATGTAGCCGAGGTCTGTGGTAATAAACTCCTTTCAACACTGATACTTTCAAAGGCAAAGATCCCAACGCCCAAAACCTATGTTGCTTTCACACCTGAAAGCGCGGTCAATGCCCTAGATAAGCTTGGTTACCCCGCCCTCCTTAAGCCCCTTGTAGGAAGTTGGGGTCGACTGATCATTCCTTTGAAAGACAAAGATACTGCTGAGGCTATCTTCGAGGAGAGGGAGTATATGTTTCCCCTATACCAAGTCTATTACATTCAAGAGATGGTTAAAAGGCCGCCTAGGGATATTAGGATATTCGTCGTTGGTGAGGAGGCAGTAGCTGGGATGTACCGTTACTCTTTCCAAGAGATAAAGACCAACATAGCCAGAGGTGGTAAAGCAGAGCCATGTAAGATAACGGACGAGTTGAGAGAACTCAGTCTTAAGGCCGCTGAGACGGTTGGCGGGGGCATTTTGGGTGTAGATATGATGGAGACGGAAAGTGGGATCCTAGTTCATGAGATAAATCATACAGTGGAATTCCGTGGTCTCGTATCAGCTACAGGAGTTAACATACCCAAGAATATAGTTGGCTACCTCCTTCGAAAAGCAAAAAAATAATTTTATTTATGATTCATCTCTACTACATCCTAGACGCTCTCTTGTTTAACTGTGTCTTCTATACGTTCCATAGCTATCTCCAATTTTTCTATGGGAACTGCATAGCAAATTCTGATGTGCCCCTCGCCCTTCTGACCGAATGTTCCACCAGGAACAACTACAACTTTTCCTTTCTTCAACAGATTCTCTGTGAACTCCATTGCTGATCGCCCAAGTGTTTTGATGTTTGGAAAAGTGTAGAATGCCCCTTTTGGAGCTTGGCAGGAGAAGCCTTGGATCTTGCTTAACCGTTTGATTAGAAAACGGCGTCGTCGGTCATATTCTTTAACCATATCTCGGACACAGTCTTGAGGACCTCTTAAAGCTGCAAGGGCTGCTCTCTGGGCAATGGCTGGGGCATTTGCAACGGTATTCTGTTGAATCTTATTCATTGCTGTGCAGACATCTGCGTTAGCTACAGCATAGCCTATTCTCCATCCTGTCATTGCGTAGGTCTTTGAGAAACTGTTGATGGTGATTGTCTGATTCTCCATGCTTGGAATCGATGCTGGGCTGAAATGCTTCGCATCTTCGTAAATTAACTTCTCGTACACCTCGTCTGAGATGACGAAGAGGTTATTTTGGAGCGCTATATTTGCTATAGCTCTGATATCCTCTTCTGCCATCACACTGCCTGTGGGGTTCATTGGGCTGTTTAGAATTATACATTTGGTTTTAGAACCTATGCTCTTCTCCACCTCTTCTGGAAGCATTCTGAAGTCTCCTTCACGGAGGGGAACTGGGACGGCTCTGCCACCGGCCAGTGTTACGCAGGGTTCATAGGTGACGAAACATGGATCGAGTATTAGAACTTCATCTCCTACATCTACAACGGTGTGTATCGCTAGGAGGATGGTGCCTGTACCTCCAATGGTGACTATGACCTCTCTCTCAGGATCAACATTGATGCCGTTCTCCTGCTTCAGTTTTTCAGCTATAGCTTGTCTTAGGTCTAAGAAACCAGCGTTTGGTGTGTAGTGTGTGTAACCTTCGTCTAGAGCCTGTTTGGCTGCCTCTTGGATATGGGATGGGGTAACAAAGTCAGGCTCCCCAAGTCCTAGGTTTAGGACAACCGCTGTTCTTTGAGCTAGGTCAAATAGTTCCCTGATGCCTGATGGTCTTATGTTCTCAACTTTTTTGCTAAGGTAATGGCTTAAAGGGTTGGGGTTAGGTTTCATGGTTAAGTGAATGTTTTTGATGTTGATTTTAAGGGTTTGGGTGGGGTTTCTGTCAAGTTAAGGTTTGTCAAAACAGTTTGATCTGTTTTCTCTCAACATATGAGAATACAGTGGTCGTGGGACACAGCAACAAAAATTTATATTGCTTGACTTGATCGGATTATTGTCCCGCGGTAGCTCAACCTGGAAGAGCTTCCGATTCTTCACAAAGCTGTGAAGGAGAAGATGCTGTAGAACTCGTCCTTCGGACGATTTCACCCAGCCTTTCAGGCTAACAGAAACCGGACTGTTGCAGGTTCAAAATCCGCAAAGCGGAGGAAAATCCTGCCCGCGGGACCACTATAGGCTCTTTAAGTTAAGAGTTGATTATTCGAGTCATAGTTATGTGACAGGTTCGCTGACCTAGAGTTCTTCGAGAAAAACCTCTATGTTATCCATCTTAGCCTCAGCCAGCTTACGCTTCAAGTCCTTCATAACGTCTTTATCAAGTTTGAAGTGGAGGTGAAGGACACAGGCTGAACCGAGGCGACCACGCTGCCCAGTCTGCTCCTCTTGGAGGTCTTTCACCTTCAACTCCTCCAGAAGCTTACGGATTCTACTTACCTCACCCTCAACTCTCTTAGCGGCATGCTCTGCGAGGAGGTGGGCCTCCAACTCACTTAGATCCTTTTGTGCCTCAATTATCTGAAGTCGTATCGGTTCCAATCGCTTCATGGCCCTCCGCCTGATCTCAGGGAGCTGACGCCTCATGCAGGCTTGACTCTCAGGAGAGCTGTCTCCCATGCTCTCCCTTTCGAACTCGGCAGCTGTCCTGTCGTACTGTTCTTTTATGTCCAGAAGTTTTGCATAGGCACCCTTGTACGTCTCAGTCTCTTTAAGGGTCTCCTTCAAGATCCTTACAACATGACTTCTAGGTAAGGCTATTAGGCGTGCTTCCAACATTTTCAACTCCTAAGAGTGGAAATCCTCCGAGTTGTTTCTAGGACTTTGCTTACTTTTCATTCTAACTTCTATAACACCGTTGTGGTAGGTTGTCTTAGCCTCTTCTGCCTCGGAGGGAAGTCTGATCTGCTTGTAGAAGTTCTGACCCCCCATAACCTCAAGAATGTTTCCTGTCAATCGCGTTCTAACCTCACTTTCTGGTCCTGGCACTTCAGCTACGAAGGTAATCTTTGAGCCTTGTTTCAACAAGTCGTAAGTCCATGCTGAGGGTTTAGGCTTAGATATAGGACTCCACTCATCCCTCATCGTCCTCCTGATTTCTATCAACCAGTAGACAAGGAGGAACGCTGCAACGCCTCCTAAGATTACGCCGAGGAGTCCTCTCTGTACGCGGATAATAAGCATTAGTATGATGCCTATGATTACGATGCCAATTATGAGAATAGCAAAGGAGGTTGAATCGATTGTCCTATCCTTTGGCCGTGGTTGGCTACGCATCTTTTGCACTCCTCTGGAGAAGTTGGAGTGACCATTTAATTTATGTCTCTCGGTCACTATAGGGCGATGGAGATGTAGTGAAGCTCTATTACACCACGATTGTTCACCAAGACGCCGAAATTGGTGATAGAGTCCGCGGTCCACGTTAATACCTTATCTACATCTACACACCATGTCTCTATGAAAGAGTTGACCATTTCTTCTGTAGCGTTCCATTGGTTGACATTCATATAGGTGAAATTTCCCTCAAAGAAGGATACATCAGGGTAGGTTGCCGTGGGCTGTGCAACGGTCAGGTATCTATCTTCGAAGAGCTGCATGATGTCTGCCATCCTTTGTTCCATCTCTTTCTCTTCAACTGGTGACAGTACCTCTATTACCTCTACGCCTGACAGCTCAGCTAGGAAAGCTCGGAAAGCGCCTTCAGCAGTAGCTGGTGCTTGGGACTTAGTTACATCGAGACCTACATAGTATTCACCCGTAAAGGCGGCTCCGACAGCGGCCACTGCCCCAAGTTCGGTGACAACACCCCCTGCCCCTGCGGTGTAAACTGGGATGAAGTAGACATCGTGGTCACCCACCCGGTAGAGTATATTGTCTCCAACGCGCGGCTCCCTGAGCAGTGTTCTCAAAGTCGCAAAGTCCGAGTTCTTTTCTAGTGCCTCACGCACAGCTGTGGGTCCCAGTAGTTTCGTGGAAGAATCTAAAGCTACTTCGTAGAAGTTCATTTCACCGAAGTGGTCATATTCATTTCTAACGATCATGTAGCCAGCTAGGTTCCTTCCTAATGCACCTCGAAGTTCAAGGGAGAGAAGCCCCACATATTCTACTTCATCAAAATCTGGTGGCCTGGCTGTGATGTAGTAGGTGGTCATCCCTTCTGGGATCTCAAAGAACTCTTTTGCCTGAATGTAGGTAGATGGATCTGTAACGTGGAAGTAGCTATACATTCCAGTTTTCCACTCGAAAAGTTCTTGGGGGTACCTCAACTGATCCTTCAGCCAGTCTGGTACCTTCTGGATAACAAAATCACTGTAGACGGTCTTGAATAGGTTGCTGAAGAAGTCGTCGCCAAGCACAATTATCTTTATGTCGCCATGGTAGATGTCAATCATGGCGTAACCAACCAGCCTCATGAACGGGTTGCCCTGGCTCCAAGGGACATTTCCTGTATCTAAATTCACTATCAAAGGCATTAGGTAGTAGGTGTTCTCCCCATCAGTCACTGGCAGCATATCAACAGTACCCAGTTTCGAGGCGGTTGCAGTACCCCAATTATATTGGAAGTAGGGGAAGAGCATCTCCATCTTCTGGAAGTCATCTTTGTACCGCATAATATGAACCGCTTGATCCATGAATGCTAGGAAGAAGTTGAACTCGAAAATCCAGCTTAGAGGTGGAGCAACATCCAAACCACCTGTTCCACTGTAGAAGTAATCCCCTAACTCATCGCTCCTCTGACGCTCGACAGGGTAGGCAGCCCAATCCTCCTCAAGGAGACCGCCTTCACCATAGTAAATTTTTCTCTGCTTAAAGAAGTCATCTGGATCCACAAGCCTGCCGTCGTGGGCGCCAAGCATAAGGAAGCCGCCTGGAGCATGCGTATAGACTAGGTGTTCAGCATACCACCTATCAGCAGGTAGCACCGTTTCTGGAAGAATTGGCTTCATTGAGGCACTCCAATATAGAGTCTTATTGAAACGTATGATATCTGAATCTTGATAGTCGATGTACGGTATTAGACCTATCTCAGGTTTAAGCTTTGCAAAGGCTGCCTGCCAATCCCATAGACGTACACTATCAAGGAGTTCCGTCTCCCGTTCGACACAGGGGTTTATATCCGCTGCTGAAAGCCCTGTGACACTGAAGTTGTACGGAATCTCCTTCACCTTATCTATGTCCGCCAGATATCGGTTAACAGAGATCTCTTGAGTCACGTATGGACCAAGCCACTCCGTCTTTCGAGCATCAGCTATACTGCTGTTCACCGCCGTAATCGAACCTACAAGAAGAGCTACTATGATGATTGTTATGAAACGTAGAGCCAAGCGGCGGTTCATAAGTATGCTTAGACCTTTGCCTTTAACGGCATCTAAGTAGGCGAAGATGAGAAATATGACCCCTGCGGCTGCTAACCCGCCGATTACATACTTCGTATTATAGTCTATGTAATATGGGAAGAACGAGTTGACCAGAGACCAGAAGAGACCTAAAGCTATTAGTGCTTCTATAACTGCGATACGCCAACCGTACTGAGGTCTCCCCCCACCCAGCTCCGTAACAGTGGGGGTTATTATTCTAATCACTTGGGTTAAACCGACGAGGAGAACAAGTCTGGTGCCTATCGCCCCAAGGATCGAGGGGATTATGAGGGTCAAGGCAGGTATGAGTGGTATGACTTTCTCTTGGGCGTAAGCTACTTCAAGGGAGGGAGTTATGAAGGGAAGACTGAAGAGTACGCCGATCTGGCCTATGTATGATTCCCAGCCATGGAATACAGCGTCTATGGCCATGCCGAAGAAGACACTTCCCCCCGCGAAGATGAGCATTCCGAGGATGACCTTTGTAACCTGCCATGCAGCGAAGTTGAAGCGCGTCATTTTGAATGTTTTAAAGTCAATATAGTTAGGCGGAATGGTTTCCACAAGTCCCTTTTGACGGATAAACCGGATGGCTAGCCTTATGGCCCACCAGACCAACGACCTTCTATTTCTGAAGTCAAGTCTGAATAGGGCTATAATTGAGAAGATGAGGCCACCT
>Ga0265594_1001448_pt1 | contig 18327 bp, 10 predicted proteins | sample saktaG_11_FD_190147 | JGI IMG/M metagenome (GOLD analysis project Ga0265594, IMG submission 190147) | Saline water microbial communities from Sakinaw Lake, British Columbia, Canada - sak_2011_5_24_80m | ecosystem: Environmental > Aquatic > Non-marine Saline and Alkaline > Saline ... | reverse complement strand
GCTTTCGTTTGTGATGAAAAGCTGTGTGAAACTCGTTCTTTTTACCCAGAAAAAGGTTTTTATAGAGCAAAGTCATCTGTTGGTGATCATGATGTGGTAGTAATCAAAGACCCTAATGTTGGTTTGTTCTCTTTTGATGCAAAAATTTGGGACGATTTAATTACTACTTTTCAAAGCCGTCATATTCATCACAGCAAAAACCCTCAAGTAGAATATGTTATGTGCATTTATAATCACGGACCAAAAGCGGGCGCCTCTATTGAACATCCGCACGCTCAAATTTTTGCCTCACCAATAGTGCCAAATTACATTCAGAAAGAATTAGATGGCGCTCAGCGCTACTTCAACAATAATGGCGTTAGCGTTTACAAAGATATATTACAACACGAAATACAAGAGAAAGTGCGAGTTATTGCAGAGAATGAACATTTTTTAGCTTTTACTTTTTACGCTGCTCGTTTTCCATTTGAAACTTGGGTAATGCCTAAAATTCATTCAGGACATTTTGAAAATATTAATAAGACAACTAGAAAAAGTCTATGCAACATTATGCGAAAAGTATTAGGTATGATAAATGAAACCCTAAAAAATCCTTCTATAAATTTCTGGATTCACTGCCTTCCTACCACTTATGAAGATACTAAACATTATAGCTGGCATATTGAAATTGCTCCCCGAGTATCTCGCTACGGAGGCTACGAATTAGGGTCAGGAGTAGTAATAGATGTAGTTAGCCCAGAAAAAGCAGCCGCTTATTTAAGAAAAAATGCCTAAAAGAAAACCCCTCAACATTGTATTTGCTTCGGCCGAAATTAATCCTTTCTCAAAGACTGGTGGTTTAGGAGATGTGGCTGGCGCTTTGCCTCCAGCTATTAAAGAGCAGGGTCACGAACTTTTTGTTTTCACTCCTTTGCATATGAAAGTAGATGTTAAAACCAATAAGCTCAAAATTATCAAAAGACTAATTCCTTTAGAAATTGGTGGCAAAAGATTCTTCTTCAATATCTGGCAGGGAAAATTAGCTAGCAATGTGCCCGTATTTTTAATTGACAACTACGACCTGTTTAAAAGTCGACATAACTTATATGGCTACCCTAAAGACGGAAACTTCCGTTACTACTTTTTCAATAAAGCCATATTGAAAGCTGTTCAGGTGCTAAAAATAAAACCAAATATAATTCATTGTCATGACTGGCATGTAGGGTTAATTCCAAATTTACTGCAACGCGATGAGAACCGAGCCTATTTTCACGAAACCGCCACAGTCGTTACAATTCATAATATTTTATTCCAGCAAGCTATTCATACAACAAAAATGTACAAAGCAGACAAAGGTTCAGGAATACCAAAAGAAGATAGGAGAAGTATAAAAAAATTAAACTTTTTACTACGGGGAATTTTATATGCTGATTCAATTTCAACTGTGTCTCACCAATACGCTCAAGAAATTCAGACAGAAGATTTTGGCAACGGCTTAGAGGAACATTTATACAAGCGACGAAAAAGATTATTTGGTATTTTGAATGGCATTGATTACAGTAATTTTGACCCGCGTCACGATAAATATATTAAACATAATTATCATCTGTCAGATTTACATATAAAACGACGTAATAAATCTTTCTTACAGAAAAAACTTGGTCTCGACATAGATGATAATGTGCCCATAATTGGCATGGCTACACGCATCACTGAACAAAAAGGTTTTGAACTGCTATTCAAAATCATTAATCAATTAATGACAATGCACCTACAGCTAGTCATTGTAGGGTCTGGCCAAGAAGAATACGAAAAGTTAATAACTAAATATCACAAGAAATATCCTAAAAAGATCGGCATTCATTTACAATTTTCTGAAGAAATTGCTAGTTGGATTTACGCCGGCTCAGATATTTTTTTGATGCCATCTCGTTTTGAGCCTTGTGGACTTGGTCAAATGATTGCTCTTAGATTCGGCACCATTCCTGTAGTACACGAAGTAGGTGGATTGGCCGAAACTATTAAAGATTATAATCCTACTAAAAAAACAGGAAACGGTTTCACTTTTAAAAATTATACTCCAATGGATATGTTAAGCGCCATTACTCGCGCACTGGAAACATTTAAATATCGTGACCGCTGGGATAAATTAATGCGCTCATCAATGAAACAGTCTTACTCTTGGGAATTGCCTGCCGAGCAATATGTCAAGCTTTATCGCTTTGCCCTAGCTAAACACCGAAAATATCCAGTAGTAAAGTTTAAAATAGACAAGAAATTAGCCACTAAAATAAACAAATGAAATGGGGTTTACTCTTTCATATTTACCAGCCGCCTAATCAACGACTAGATATTATAGACTTAGTAACTCGTGAAAGTTATGAGCCACTGCTTGATGTTTTAATTCGCTCTCAAGTTCCCATTACTCTTAATGTCACATCAACTCTACTGGAGCAGTTAGTCAACAATGACCGCTGGCCCGTAATTGACAAACTGCGCACTCTTTTTCATTTGCCAAACATTACACTGACTAACTCTGCTTATTCACACGCCCTATTACCATTATGGCCCGAAGAAGAAATCAATCATCAGTTGGAAAGGAATAAAGAAGTGGTCAGAAATATTATCAACCAAGACTTTAATCCTGATGGATTGTATCTGCCCGAGTGCGCCTATTCTAACGCTCTTGATGGCCCCATAAAGAAAGCCCGTCATCAATGGGTACTTTTAGATGAGATTAGTTTAATTAGACAAAACTACATTGCTGCTGGAAAAAAACGCGGTATTAAAACTAAATATCTATTTCGTAAAAGAGATCTATCTCAGGCTTTACCAACTTCTCTAGAATCCTTCGAAAAAAATTACTCAAGTCTTGAAAGTCCTGCTATCGTAGCGCTCGACGGAGAAGCTTTTGGGCATTTTGATACTCGTTCAATTGTATTGTTAGAAAAAGTCTTAGCCAAACATGGCTCCGAATTAATATCGCTTAGTGATTTAGCAGACGAAGCTGAAGATAGTGTTATCACTCGTTCTGGTACTTGGGAAACAAGTGCTAAAGATTTACAGCGCCAAATTGCTTTTCCACTTTGGCAAGATAAAAATAATAATATTCATAAAGTAATGTGGAAGTATTATCGGAAAGTACACCAAGAGCTACATAAAAGTAAAGGATTAGACTCTAACGAATGGGTCAGAATTCACTTTGATAACTCTATTTCAAGCTGCTGGTGGTGGTGGGCCAATACAAAGCGGACTGCTGGACCTTTTAAAATGAAAGCATGGAATCCTGACATGATTGTAATAGGCCTTAGCGAATCTATAAAAGCCGTTAGGAGTGACGCAAATATCTCTCCTAAAATTAAGTGGAAGCTAGAAACAGATCACGCAAATTTATTGAAACTTATTTGGCAAACTCACTGGAAAATAAACAGTTAGGAACTATAATATTAATCTGAATTGTATTCGAAAAGCCACTTTGCTACACTAAAGTTTCAAATTAGCATTATGCAAACAGATAATTTTTCAAATTCAAATTGGGAGAACATTCCGCCTGAAAATCATCCTGTTATTGATGAAGAAAATCCTTTTCATAAAGAATTTGAGAGTCCTAATAATTGTCTGAATCAAACTAAAAGAATTGTGGTAATTATGGCTGGCGGCACTGGCACCCGTTTATGGCCACTAAGTCGTAAACAGATGCCTAAACAGTTTTTGAAAATTTTAGATGATGAATCTCTACTACAAAAAACTGTACAGATAGTTGAGCGGTTAATTCCTAGCTCAGACATCTACATAATGGCCGATGCAGCAAAAACGGAGATCGCTCAAAAACAGCTACCAAATCACCCACAAGAGAACTTCATTATTGAACCAGAAGCAAGAGACAATGGACCAGCTATTGCCGTAGCTTCAGTTATTATTGCTAAAAAACATCCGAATTCATCTATCGCCATATTGTGGTCAGATCATCTGGTACAAAAACCAGAAAAGTTTTGCTCTGTGCTAAAGGCAGCTTACGACGCGGTCGACACCTATCAAGATCATTTAGTCAGCATTGGAGTTAAACCTAATCGTCCAGCCACAGAATTTGGCTATATAAAAGTTGGCTCTCAAAATATTAATGGTACGGCTGAGCCAGTTTTCAAAGTTGACCAATTTGTAGAAAAGCCAGATTTAGAAACAGCTAAAGCTTATGTGTCTGACTGGAAGTATTTATGGAATACAGGATTCAAAATTTTCAAATCTGACCACATGATAAACTTATTTGCCAAACACCAGCCTCAGTTTCATCAAATTTTGATGACTATAATGGATTCTATTGGTAGCCCTAATGAAAAAGAAGTTTTGAAGGAACAATTTTCAAAACTTGAAAAGAAAGATATTGAACGATTAATTACAGAGAAAGAAGATGCAATTTTGGTAATTCCAGCCGACCTAGGTTGGAGTGATATCGGTGCTTGGGATACTGTACATCAGGTACTATCGCAAAAACACGGTCACGATATGGTGGTTAAGGGCAATCATGTAGGAATTAATGACTCCGGCTGCCTTGTTTTTGGTAATAACAAGCTTATTGCTACCTGCGGCCTGAAGGATATTGTTATTATAGAAACAGACGATGCATTACTAGTCGCTCATCAAGATTCAGCTCAAGATGTTAAGCTGCTAATAGAACAATTAAAGGAACAGGGCAAACATTTATACTTATGAAAATCAATAAAACAATTTTTAAAGCCTATGATGTCAGAGGTGTTTATCCTACCGAAATAAACGAAGTTACCGTAGAGGCTATTGGCCGCGCTTACGCGCGTTTTTTGTCACCCAAAAATGTAGTAGTCGGCTCGGATGTCAGAACATCCTCGCCTAGTTTGAAAAAAGCTTTAATTGAAGGCTTAACCAGTTCTGGAGTCAATGTAATTGATATCGGCATTATTTCTACAGATATGCTTTACTTCGCGGTCGCTACACTCAAAACAGATGGCGGAATTACAGTCACCGCTTCTCATAATCCTAAAGAATATAACGGTATGAAATTTGTGCGCGAAAAAGCAATCGCAATTTCGTCTGATACGGGCTTGAACGATATCGCTGAATTAACTGAAGTCGACGAAATTGAGACCAAAGATAAAAAAGGATCAGTCACCAAGCAAGATGTATTAGACGGATACATTAAGCATATCCTTTCGTTTATTGATGCCAAAAAGCTTAAGCCCCTAAAAGTGGTGGCTAATGGAAATTTTGGTTTAGCTGGGCAGGTCATTGTTAAAACGCTCGAAAATACTCCAATTGAAATTATTCCTCTAAACGATAAGCCAGATGGCACTTTTCCTAAAGGCCGCCCTGACCCGTTAATTTTAGAGAACCGGCAAGAAACCATCGATTTAATTATTTCATCGGGCGCTGATTTGGGCATTTCTTGGGACGCCGATGCTGACCGCTGTTTCTTCTATGACGAGAACGGTAATTTTATAGAAGGATACTATACTACCGCCATTTTGGCTGAAATGATGTTGAAAAAATCTGGGGGCGGAAAAATAATTCACGACCCTAGGCTGACCTGGGCTACTATTGATACGGTCAAAGCGGCGGGTGGAATTCCAATTGTCAACAAGGCCGGTCACACTTTTATTAAAGATCGTATGCGAGCTGAAAATGCCATTTTTGGGGGCGAGATGAGTGCACACTACTATTTTAAAGATAATTTCTTCTGTGACAACGGAATGATTCCCGCTTTACTAATTTTGGAACAGCTATCAGTTGGTAAAAAGAAGATGTCTGAAATTGTTAATCCTTATAAAAAGAAATACTTCGTTTCGAGCGAAATTAACTCTGAAGTCGACAACGGCGCCGAAATCATTAAGGAGTTGAAAGATAAATACAGAGATGGCGAGCAGAATGAAATTGATGGATTATCAGTTGAATACAAAGATTGGCGCTTCAATGTGCGTATGAGTAATACTGAACCCTTAATTCGCTTAAATGTCGAAGCTCGCAATAAAGACTTAGAAAAAGCTAAAACGGAAGAACTCTTAGCTATTGTTCGCGGTTAAGCCCACACATTGACAAGTACGCCTAAAAAGTGTAATCTATTCAGGTTGTGCCAAATACAAATATAAGAAATGTAGCTATTATTGCTCATGTTGACCACGGCAAAACAACTTTGGTTGACGGACTATTAAAGCAAACCCACACCTTCCGCGAAAATGAGGCGGCTTTTTCGCAATCCTTAATTATGGATAGTAATGATCAAGAAAAAGAGCGTGGTATCACAATTTTGGCTAAAAATACTGCTGTTACCTATAAAGACACTCGAATCAATATAATCGATACTCCAGGTCACGCTGACTTTGGAGGTGAAGTTGAGAGAACTCTATCTATGGCTGATGGCGCCGTTTTATTAATTGATGCGCACGAAGGCCCAATGCCCCAGACTACTTTCGTACTAAAGAAAGCGCTTGATTTAGGATTAAGACCAATTGTTATTATTAATAAGATTGATAAGCCAAATGCAGATATCGAAAAAACCTTACAAAGAACTTACGATCTATTTTTAGAATTAGCTACCAATGAATCGCAGCTAGACTTCCCTGTTTTATACGCCATTGCCCGCGAAGGAAAGAGCTGGACTGAAATGCCAGAAGATTCAACTGCACCTAGCGATTTTGTTCCTGTTTTAGATGTTCTATTAGAGAATGTGCCAGCGCCGCACGCGGAGCCTGATAAACCATTTCAAATGCTGGTATCTAGTCTAGATTTTGATTCTTATCAAGGGAAATATGCCATTGGTAAAATTCGACGCGGTGTAGCCAAAGCTGGTCTTTCGGTCGCTCTAGTCAATGAAGATGGTATAAAAGAGAAATGCAAAATTGAAAAAGTGTTCGTCAGCCACGGCTTAAAACGGGCAGAGGTTAAAGAAGCTCAAGCTGGAGATATTGTCGGCATCACTGGAATTTCTGATGTAGAAATAGGCCAAACTATTACTGACATTACTAATCCTGAAGCATTACCTGCAATCGCTATTGAAGAGCCAACTTTGTCTATTTCTGTTTACACGAACACATCTCCAATGGCTGGCCGCGAAGGCAAATATATTACCGCTCGCCATCTGTTAGAGAGAATTGAAAAAGAACTAGAAACTAATGTTTCAATGCGTTTAGATAAAACAAACACAGGAGAATATATTTTGTCAGGTCGCGGAGAGCTACACTTGTCTGTCTTTTTAGAAACTCTTCGTAGAGAAGGATTCGAACTTCAGGTCGGCAAGCCCCGAGTAATCACTAAAGATATTGATGGCGTGGAATACGAGCCTATTGAAGAGCTGACAATTGATTTGGCTACTGAATTTGCCAGTGGAATCATTGGTGAAGTCAGCCGACGCCGTGGAATTTTGCTTGGTCAATATGACAATAACGACAAAACCACTAAACTTATGTTTGAGATTCCAACTAGAGGTTTACTTGGTATTCGTAATCCTTTATTAACAATTTCTCGTGGAACAGCAATCATTAATACTCTTTTTGTACGAAATGAGCCAAAAAGTAGCAATATAGCAAAATTAAGAAACGGAGTTTTAGTAGCTCAGCAAAAAGGCAAATCTACTATATATGGTCTTGACAACGCTCAAAACAGAGGTTCAACTCTTATTCCTCCACAGACAGAAGTGTATGAAGGCATGATAGTAGGATTACACTCAAGAGAAGAAGATATTGAAATAAATGTTTGCAAAGAGAAACAGCTTACCAATATGCGAGCTGCAGCAGCTGATATCTCAACTATCCTAACTCCCCATACTCAATTGAGTCTAGAGCAAAGCCTAGATTTCCTTGAAGATGATGAACTACTCGAAATTACTCCTGCTAGCCTTCGCTTACGCAAAAAGATCTTAAACGCTTCTGAACGCTACCGAGCTCGTAAATAATTATTCGCGCCTAAAAAACGCCTAACAGCATTATTAATTGACTTTGTGAGCTGTTTTTGGTTACCTTGAAAAAGGAGAGCTCGAATGGATCCAATCCGGATACAGATTGTCATAGTCTTGAGAGACACATCCTTTCCATGCGTAAAGTTTACGAGCCTCATTCTTCGTACCCATATACCAAGAAAAGGTGAGACAGTGGCCTTATTTAATGGTAGCCAAACAGTTTATCTTCAAGTCCATGATGTATCCAATCCAATCGATTTGAGTACCCATCTGTCTCAAGGTCCAGTCGTCGATTGCAACAGCAGTAACGAACCAGATGCCATAATTGTACTTCGTCCAAGTTATGCTCCGGAAGAGGCAGCGGTCTATGAACAGTTGAGAGAATATTTCGGCTTTGTTGAAGGCTAAGAAAAACACTCTTCGCGACTCCAATACCCAGCCGACTGGGTATTTTTTTATATATTGAAAAACCCGGGTAATTAAAAAGACCGCCGCGCTCTAGTAAGAGCTGCGCGGCGGTCGGGGACGATGCTTGACCAAGGAGCCAAGCGGGATGAATGCGGCAGTGAGATACACCCGAGCCTTTCTAGTTGAGGACTTGCAGGCCCTCAACGACACCTGTAGGCATCAGAGTAATACCGGGTTCCTGGTACAGGCTTTGCAGCAAGCTTCGAGTTTCCATCCGCAGCAAATGCCGCGAAATCGTGTTGACATGCCTGCCAACCCTCAGAAGTGCTATCTTGCTAACTTCTCCCTAGTATCTCGCAGAGTGCGGGACGGGATGGACTCAGTTGAGCCCGATATGATCTTCCCAGGGTGGAATAGCTTTCCACTTCTCACCGCTTGGCTCTTTCCTTTCGGTCAGAGCCCGGTTGCTAGACACGCCTTGCGCAGACTTGACGACCCCTTTCCGGTGCCTTGCGGTTTAGCCGGTTGGGTCTAGCCGTCTGTGACCGGCGAAGGCTTTACGCATCCTTCATGTGTTGACCGACCACATCTGTGCAGCGTGTAAATACTCTAGCATATTTTATTCAATTTGTCAAGCCCTAAAGCAAATTTCACAAATTGATTTTGTCTTTTGGCTATGGTAACCTTTAACTATACTTATTCGTAAAAAAAGGTTTGATGAAAAACTTATTAAAGTCCCGTTTATTGCTAGTCATAATTGTTATAATAGCCATCATATTTATTGGTTTAAGAATGAAAAACAACGGTGGTGTAGGAGGCATTATTCCTTCAATTGGTAACAGCAAAAATAAGACCGTTTTTGTACAGGTTGCTAAACAGTTTGCAGTTTCTATTCCAGCTGAATGGAGCATAACAGAACCAATTGACGGTAGACAGACTTTAGTTTATCCAACCGGAACTGAAATTGGTGCAAGCGATGCTAAAACATTAATTGACAAAGGTGTAATCATTATTGAGACAGCTGTAAATAAAAAAGATAGCTTTGACGCCTTAATTGAAGAGCTCAAGACTGCTGCTGAAAATGATGGCTCAAAGGTCACTGTTGATAATAAAAAATATGGATCCTTAAAAGCCAGCAAACTAACTGTCAAAGGTGAAAATGACTATCAACAAATCTTTTTTGACACTCCCACTATTATTATAGTGACCTCTAAAATTAATCACTCAGTATTTGATGATATCGCTAAATCAATGACCATAGATATTACCAAATACGCTGATAATATCACTAAAGCAACAGATTTAACTCAACAAACCAGATTAGACATCACTAGCAGTAATTACTCAAATATTTATAAATCCTCCTCAGAAAATCTGAAAGGTCAGAAGAGTGAAGCTGAATTTTCCGATTTATTAGATAATGTTAGCGCCGATTTCGATAATAATGTAGTAGTTTGGGGTGTTTACATTAATGCAAACAAAGGGCTTGGTACTGCAGCTAATATTCTTGAAGGTGATATTATAATTCGCCGCAGCTCTTTTTACTACACAATAGAGAATGATAACTATCTGTTAGACGCCATGAGAGTATCAGGTAGAATTAAACCTGCTGACGCAGATAATACAGATAACACCGAAGGAGCAGAAACACCTGCAACAAACGAATAGACTGCAAACTATACTATTCTACTTCTACCGTTGAGAGATATTTTTCTTTGTTTTTTATGACATAAGATTCTATTGACCAATTGTTTCTTTCTCCGTCGTAATCAACCCTAAAAGATATATCAACTCTTGTCATAAAGTTATCCGCAAAAAGCACCCTTGATTGCATAACATAATTTTGATTAAGGATAATAAGAGCAGTAGGCTCAATGCTGATCATATCTTTGAAGATATTCTCTTTCATGCCCTCTTTTATTGCCTCAACACTATTCTTTTCCTGCGCAGCAGATGAAAGAAGAGTGAACACTTTCTGAGCATCTTGGCTTTCGTAAGCAATAACTAAATCTTTTTGTAATTGATAGATTGCTTTATGGTCACTATTAGATATTGATTCGGAATCACTGTAGGTATCGACAATCTGTTTATAGGCGTCTGTTTCTTCGTAACTAATAATTTCAATGATTAGCTCTCTATTTAATATTGTTTCAATCATTTTAAAAGGTTTGGTCTGTGTGATCACAAACTTGTCATTTCCCTTGCTATCTTTAATCGTTTGAGAAGTTGCATCACTCTCTGGGTTTGCCTGCTTATAACTATCGAACTTTTTTTGATTCGTTTCATTGAACATCTCTTCACTAGTAACTGTATTTGCCGAGGTAATGAATATTCCCCCAAACGACTCTAACGAACTAGTGCCGTTATATTGAATGTTTTTTTGGTCTTGAGGATAAATCAAAATTGATTTGCTAATAATTTGGCTATTAATTATGTAATTATTGGGCATTATAAAAGAATCTTTGGGTGCAAAATGAACGACGGTGTTGTTGGGAATATTTTTTAGTTCTTGACTGATGTTGGTATTTAAAACTTCTAGTTGACTGGTGTTAGTAGATTGGGGTTCAGTTTGAGTATTTCTTTTATAAATTCCTATTGCCGTTATCACAACAACAACAATTACTACTATTGTTAATTTTGGAGGTCTTGCGCTTTTTATCACCATGTATCTACTTTATTAAAAAAAAGCAGAGGCCACAACTTTGCGGCCTCTACTCTCGCTAAATAACTTTATTAGGTTATTAGCTACATCTTCACTATCCTACTGACCTGCGGAGGTCATTGGGAACCAGACTAAGTCACCACCAGCAACTGTACCAGCAACAAATCCCATTGCTTCATTCTGACCAATTACGGATGTAACACCGTTGGCAACGTTTGAGGTGCCAACAGCAGCAAAGGTAATGTTCTCAGCAGCGTCTGAAATGTTGATGATATAGGCGATCTGACCGTTAGCAGTAGGAGCTTCTAGGATTACTCCTGTTCGTGAAGCACCACCTGCGTCGTACTGATTAACAGCATTGGTTGTATCAAGCGTCTCATCATTGCCCGCACCTGCGCCAGCAGTGGTTACTGCAAGATAAACTGTACCAGCTGTCTGGGTGAAGTTACCACTTGTTAACGTTACGTCACCAGCAGTTACCGTCAAAGCAGCTGTACCGATTGCTGAACCAGTAAGCACTACATCGGCTGTACCAGTAGCAATGGTAATCTCATCATTTGAGGTACTGATAGTCGAAGCTGCGGCAGCGTCGATATCAAATCCACCTGCAGAAGCTTGCAAACTTATAGCATCAGCTCCTGTACCAGCAGCGGTAAGGACTATGCTAGAATCGTTTGCCCCTACTTGAGTAAGAGTCAAATCATCACCAGCGCCATCAGATGTAACAGTTAATGCCAAGTCTTCGTTAGCGGCATCTATATCAATACCACCGGCGGAGGCTTGCAAACTTATTGCATCTACTGTAGCTGAAGCAGAGGTTACTCGAATCTCTGTAGCAGTACCTGTGGCTACGATATCCAAATCATCGCCAGCAGTATCACCAGCAACTGTGATATCCATTCCACCAGCTGTGGTTGCAATGGTAATCGCATCAGCTGCATCTTCAGTAGCTGAAAGACCTATTGAACCACCTGTGTTAACCAAGGTAATATCCTCAGTAGCTGCACCAGTGGCAGCTATATTAATACCACCAGCAGAAGCTGTTATTGTAACAGCATCCGTTGCATTCTCAGTTGAACTGATGTTAACGCTTGAACCAGTAGTAGTAATATCAATGTCTTCACCAGCAGCAGCACCAGAAGCGGCAATATCAATACCACCAGCTGTTGAAGTGATCTGAACTGAATCAGCAGCACTTTCTGTAGCTGAAAGGATTATTGAACCACCTGTGTTCGTAACTACAATATCTTCACCAGCCGTACCAGCAGCATCAATAGCAATTCCGTCGTCAGCATCTATATCAATACCACCAGCAGAAGCGTTGATCTTAACAGCATCGGCTCCTGTACCAGCAGATTGTAGAATCAAGCTAGCATCATGGGCACCAGTTACAGCTACCGTTAAGTCATCATTGTCACCGTCAGCAGCTAAAGTAACATTGGAAGCTGTACCCGCTCCATCAATGGAGAAGGAAGTCGTTGCGTCCATCGTGTATGCACCCGTTACATCAACGTCCATACTAGCTCCAGCGTTTATGTCAACCAAACCAGTAGCGGTGACATCGAACTCGTCACCGGCTGTGTTGAGAATATCATCGCCAGATGCGACAGTAACATCACCAGATGTGGCAGCAACATCAACGTTGGTCTCACCAGTAATATTTACATCTAGTGTAGTAGCAACTATATCCACATTATAGGTAGCGGCAGTAACGTCTACACCACCAGCAGAAGCATTTATGACGATAGCATCAGCAGCATCTTCGGTAGCGGTAGCGACAATCGAGCCACCCGTTGCTCCCAAGGTTAAGTCTTCTGAAGCCCCGGTAACAGTAAAGTTGGAAGCCGTTGCACCATCAAGTGAGATACCAGCGGCAGTGTCAACGGTAACAGCGCCGGTAGTATTGTTGTCCCAAATACCAGTAACATTGGCGACAAAATCATCACCTACTGTTAGTGTCATATCTCCATTAGCAGCACCAGCAGCAGTTATAGCCACACCACCATCGGTGGTAGCTATGGTAATTCCATCACCAGCAACTGTACCTGTTTGTAATACATCAATCGTACCTGTGCCAGCGTCAATATCAATACCACCTGCAGCGTCAGAAGCATTTAAGGTGATAGCGTCAGCTGCAGCTTCAGCGCCTGTTATGACAACTGAACCAGCAGAAGAAGTTAAGTCTAAATCACCAGTTGTTGCAACTAGGTTGGCACCGGTTGCTCCGGTAATTGACAGGTCACCATCTGAGGTAACAGTGTCATTGTTAAGAGCCAGTGTACCACTCGCCATGGTTAGGCTACCACTATCATTAAAGGTAACAACATCGGTTCCGTTATCTTGAAAGATAAAGTCACCTGTGCTAGCTAAATCAACGATAATATCCGAACCTGCGGCATTTGAACGCAATATCAAATCACCGTTATCAACCAAAACGGTTGAGGCGCCAGCGCTGGTATTATAGGCATCATCTAATGTATTTGAACCAGCAGCACCGGCTGTTAAGTCAACGAATGAACCGTTGGCATATACATATAGGTTGTCATCATCAGTATCGTAGTAAATTGTACCCTCGGTTGTTGAAGCCGAAGAAGCTACGCCTGTGACATATAACTCACCACCACCAACTGTAACATCCCCGAAAGAGGCAGCACCAGTTGTGGTAATAGCAATGTCTGCAGCTAAATCAGCAGCAGCGATAGTTGCATCAGCGATTTTGGCGCTAGTGACTGAACTACCTGCCAAATCAGCAGTAGCGACTGTGCCATTTAGCAACATTGTCGATGTGACACTACCAACAGGCAAATCTAATGCCCCTCTAAGTACCAAATCACCTTTAATCGTTAGGTCATCACCTACGACAAGGTCATCTCTGGCATTAACTGTTCCAGCATCAAACCACATTTGATCTCCGGTTGTGATGTGGAGGTCTCCATCCTTATATATACCGGTACCGTCATCTCGATCGCCATTAGCGATGATGAGCCGGCCACCGACCTTAAGGTCAGAGGTAGTCTCTACCTGCGAGCCAGCATTTAGCGTCAAAAGGTCATCGGTCTTAACGACCAAATTCCCATTCTCCACAATGCTCGACCCACCCATGTTAAAATCCAATGTAGTACCTTGAAGTGTAGCTGCCGCACTAGCGGAGCTGGCACCCAAAACCACCATCATTGGGATTGATAAGAGCGAATAAACAAATGTCATCCGCTTAGAAAGCAATTTCCTCATAATGTATCTTTACTAATAAACTTTTAAAATACGCAATATAAACTGAACACCCAACCAAGTGTGACCTCTTCTTCTCTATATCTAATTATACCTCTCTACAGGTAAAAAGGAGGCTCATTTTGTGGATATATCTATAGTAATAATGGTTTTTGTTTACTAGAGCCATTACCAACATTTTTTACCTCAATACATTTCGTTTAGATTTTTATTCAAATATTTTATCCTTATATAATAGAAGAAGGATTAAAAAAGTATATCACCTCTATTGAGCCCTAGGTTCAAGTTCTAAATAATAACCAATAAAAAAAACCACTTAACACAGTATTTCAATGTGAAGTGGTATTTTCTATTGGTAGCCCTACGGGGAATCGAACCCCGGTTCCCAGCTTGAGAAGCTGATGTCCTGACCACTAGACGATAGGGCCCCGCTTGCTATATTTTTTTTGGTGCCAGGGGGCGGGATTGAACCGCCGACCTCGAGCTTATGAGTCTCGCGCTCTAACCATCTGAGCTACCCTGGCCTATTGTCTATATTGTACAAAAAATCCGGACAATCCGGTATTTTTCTTGTTTAATTATATTTTTCAATCTTACTATCAATCGTCAAAAATTAACTACTTGCTCGGTAATTTTTGACTCCCTGCCTGCCGGCAGGCAGGCTTATTCTTACCTAAACAGTTCAGGAAGGATTATCTGAGATGTTGCGAAGCAATCATATCAGAATGACGCTCATGAATGTTTAATTGTTTTTTTTGGTAGCGGGAGGAGGATTCGAACCGTCCAACTTGTGGTTATGAGCCACACATGTTGCCATTACACTATCCCGCCATGACAGTAGAATGATACCTCTAAAGAGGAAAAAAGTCAAACCCAAAATTAGCTAAATTAGCGCTTTGAGCCTTGAATAATATAGCATTAAATGCTAGCATTAAACCTGATGCCTAGGAGAAGAATTAGACCAACCAGAAAACAAGTTGAACAGATGCTTCGACAGAAACAACCTCGTAAACGCCGTGGCGCTCCTTGGTTTTTAATTTTCTTTTTAATCCTTCTTTCTTTATCTTTCTTTATACCAACAGAAGTTGAAGAGAAAGAAGAAGTTCCCCTATCTACTATTATTGCTGAAGTCAACGCAGAGAAAGTCGAAAACTTGATAATAGAAAATGATACTTTAGTCAGGGCTGAGCTCAAAAAAGAATTTGGCGGCACCATTTTAGAAGCAGAGAAAGAGCCGGCTGCTTCTATATATGATTACGGAATTACATCTAAGACTACTAATATAAAGGTAGATAACAATGCTGGCGGTGCTTTAGCCCTTTCAGTCTTATTGAACTTTTTTCCTGTAATTATTTTAATAGGATTTATTTGGTTTATTGTCCGTCAATCAACCGCTCAGAACTCTCGTGCTATGAACTTTGGTCGTTCAAAAGCAAAATTGGGTAACACTTCAAAGATTAGGTTCTCTGATGTTGCTGGCTTAAAAGAAGCTAAAGAAGAATTATCTGAAATTGTAGAGTTTTTAAAAAATCCTAAAAAGTTTCAAGCTATTGGAGCAGAAATTCCTAAAGGAGTAATTTTAACTGGCCCACCTGGTACAGGTAAAACATTATTAGCAAAAGCCGTCGCCGGAGAAGCTAATGTACCATTTTTCTTAATCTCTGCTTCAGAATTTGTCGAAATGTTCGTCGGTGTTGGAGCCTCAAGAGTTCGTGATTTATTTAATCAAGCCAAAAAGCACAGCCCAGCCATTATCTTTATAGATGAACTTGACGCTATTGGCCGACAACGAGGCGCCGGATTAGGTGGCTCACATGATGAGAGAGAACAGACCCTAAACCAAATTTTAGTTGAGATGGACGGCTTTGGTACGGATGTCAATGTAATTGTCATGGCTGCCACTAACCGACCAGATATATTAGACCCAGCCCTATTGCGACCAGGAAGATTTGATAGAAAAATTGTCGTTGATGCACCTACTAAAATTGAACGAGAAGAAATTCTAAAAATTCATTCTGCTAATAAACCACTAGAAAAGGAAGTTGATTTAGCTGTCATTGCTGGCCAAACAGCTGGCTTTTCAGGCGCTGATTTAAAGAATGTTGCTAATGAGGCAGCAATTTTTGCCGCTCGTGCTAATCGTAAAACTATTACTCAGGAAGACTTTCACGATGCAGTCGAGAAATTAATAATAGGGCCTGAAAGATCTTCGAGAATCTTGAGTAAAATTGAAAAAGAGACAACTGCCATTCACGAAGCCGGTCACGCCATTGTTGGTCATGTTTTGCCTCTACCTGACCCAATCCATAAAGTTTCTATTATTAGCCGTGGTCAGGCGCTTGGTGTCACTTGGAGTTTACCGCAGGAAGATCGTCATTTGACTTCAAAATCTAAGTTTATAGAAGAGATTGCAGTATTGCTTGGTGGGCGCATTGCAGAAGAGCTGTTCACTAAAGAAATCACCACCGGCGCTAGTAACGATTTACAAAGGGCTACCAAAATTGCCCGTGCTATGGTCACTCAGCTAGGAATGAGCTCTAAGCTTGGACTGCGCACTTATGGAGATGGCGATGAAATGGTTTTTCTCGGTCGTGAAATTCATGAATCAAAAAACTATTCCGAGACAGTGGCAAAAGAGATTGATGTCGAGGTACTCAAAATTGTTACTGAGGCCGAAAAATTAGCTCGTAAAACTCTGCGCAAACACAGCAAACAATTAAAACAATTAAGTGATAAACTGTTAAAAGAGGAGACCGTTCAAGGCTCTTATCTTAATCGTTTGATTCCACAAGAAAAATAAATTGGAGGGTAGGGTAAATGCGACGCAAAATTGCACAGTTGCTAAATAGTGCAAATTCGTTTCGGCAAGCAGCCAGTATTTTGGTGGCCACTTCCTTGGCCAGCAATATTTTAGGATTAGTTAGGAATACTGTCATTGCTAAAAATATTACGCTAGTACAGCAAGACAATTTCTGGAGCGCTTTTTTATTACCCGATATTGTTTTTAATGTTTTAATTTTTGGCGCTATCTCTTCTGCCTTTATTCCACTATTTCGCGGGTTATTAGTTAAAAAAAGAACTAAAGATGCTTGGCAACTGGCTGGAAATTTCTTGGCCAAAATTAGCATCTTAGTAATTGTTTTGTCTGGCATTCTTTTTGTATTTATGCCATCGCTTTCTCATTTAATATTCCCTCTTCTAAATTCTCAAGATTTGGCTGAAGTTATTTTGTTATCTCGGGTACTGCTTATTCAAACTATACTAATAGGTACTTCATACGTTGTAGGAGGAATTCTTAATTCTAAAAAACGCTTTTTTGCCTACAGTATGTCACCATTATTGTATAACATCTCAATGATTATTGGTGCTTTTATTGCTCCTTTGTACGGTGCCAATGCGGTACAGGTTCTAATTTGGTCAGTCGTTATTGGCGCTGCTCTGCATTTATTAGTACAAATTCCATCTTTAATTGCGGTCGGTTTTAAACTTAGATATTTAAATTTAGGTAAGAATAATTTTTCAAGAGAGATAGTACGACTAATGACTCCACGCAGTATATCATTGGGAATTATTTCTTTTAATGCAATCATATTTGCTTCCATTGCGCGAAATATTTTAGAACCTGGAGCATTCAGCATTTTTAGGCTTGTAGAATCTTTTCAAACAGCACCAATTGCAATTTTCGCTAACGCTATTGCAGTGGCAATATTTCCCATATTGACAGAACACGCTGCTCGAGAGAATTGGCCAAAATTTACTGACGCACTTGAAAAAGCAATAAGATTCGTTTTATTTACACTCATTCCTTCAACTGTAATTTTCATAATCCTTCGCGCTCAGATAATTCGTCTGTATATAGGATTAGGTTCAAGCATTACTTGGGAAGAGACAATTTCGGCCATTGAAGTATTCGGCTGGTTCGCCATTGGTATTGTACCAACCGGCTTGGTGGCAATTTTAGCTCGCAGCTTTTACGCGGTTAAAAACACTCTCATTCCAATGCTTATAGCTTTACTTCAATTAGTATTTGGAGTTAGCGCTGCCTATTCACTAGCCGTCACCACTACCTTCGGCGCCAGCTCTTTAGCTATCGCCACCTCGGCAGCAGTGCTTGTGCAATTTACTATTA
>Ga0265594_1001447_pt1 | contig 18334 bp, 16 predicted proteins | sample saktaG_11_FD_190147 | JGI IMG/M metagenome (GOLD analysis project Ga0265594, IMG submission 190147) | Saline water microbial communities from Sakinaw Lake, British Columbia, Canada - sak_2011_5_24_80m | ecosystem: Environmental > Aquatic > Non-marine Saline and Alkaline > Saline ... | reverse complement strand
TCTTTTCTTCCTCTTTTTTTGATCCATACATATTTCCAGCCAAATAAGCTTGTGCCTCCCCAAGCTCTTTTATTCGCCTTTGGCCTACTAATATTTTGGGTAATAAACTAATTAAATCTTCTAATTTTATGTATTTATCCTTCCTAAACGGACTTTGAGCTACATTATGAATCAATTCATGAAATAATACCATCGCACCACCAGGCAATTCACCATCCTGAGATAATTGCTCAATCATATCTTCTCTATCTGGTCTTTTTTGACCAATCAAAATCTTTCCAATTCCAGGATAAACAAAACTAGCTCTTCCTCCTTTTGGCTTTTTTCTTTCTCTTTTTATTCTTTCAGAATCCCAGATGATAAAAGAATTTACAATAAAATTATCTTCTAGACCAGCTGTAAGAATTTGTTGTATCCCCAACTCCTCCCAATCGTGAAAATAATTTGTTTCTTGACCTATTTTGTCTAATAAATTTTCATAAAATTCCTTAATCTCTTCATTAGCCATCTGCCATAATAACTCCTCAACTTCTTTTTTATTTAAAGGCTTTTCTCTACCTCTCAACTCATTTCTTTCGTCAATTAAACTATCAAAATCCACATCTATATTTGGTTTTACACCTCTCTCATCATCAAAATCTTTGACACTAAATTGACCATCTTTATGGCGATTTAAGGTGTCATGAATTTGTGTAAAACCTTCTCTCATAATAATACATACTTTACACTAATCAACTTCTTTTTTCAACCCCTCTTCCCAAACTAGTAATCCACCAACTTTCTGCACTTCTGCGTCCATAATTTCGTTAATTCTATTAACAATCTCAATATCTAAATTGTTTTCATAAACTACTATACAATTATCTGCTCCAGTTAATTTTTTCATTTGCACTAAATCATCTGCCTCAGGATATTTGGAAAATTTATTGAATAAATCAACTCTTTCAACCTGCCCAAAATTATAATCAATTGGAAAACCTCCTCCGACAATCTCACCCGAACTCACACCTTCCAAAGCTAATAAAAACCAAGTATCACCTAATACACACGATTTACGACCCGTGTAACTCGACTCACTTGTACTTTGAAAAACTTTTTGTGCAACTTCATACTCATTTACAGAAACTACTCGATCATCTGGCCCTGATGCATAAGCCATGGTTCCAAACCAAGAAAAAATAATTAAACAAATTACAATTCCGATTTTAACAACCAAATCTTTGGCTCGCCATTTGGTTAATAATTTTTGCAAAGAATAAATAATTAAAATTATCCAAAAAAATGCAAAAACTAATTCCAAGCGACGAGTAAACAATTTGTCCCCGGCCAAAAAAAACCAGCCAATCATATAACCACCAATTACTGTGGAAGTTAAAAATAAAATTAATTGTTTGATTGGATTTTTACTTTTAAAAAATCTGAAACCAGCATATTTTGAAAACCCAATCATAATGAGCATAAATGGAATCAACCACCAGCGCCAAGCATTAAAAATATTTTGGACAAAAGCATAATCTGGTGTGTGATTGAACAAAACATTTCCACCCAAAATATCGTGTGGTCGAATCAATTGTGCATAGAAAAATCCACTAAACCTACCAATTATTTGTTTCAAACCAAACCACCACTCAATGTGTTGCGGAAACCAACTGACTTTGGACACTACTTCAATAATAGGAAAAATAAATATTGATAAAAATAAAGTAAAGCCGTAAGCCGTAAGCCGTAAGCCGTAAGACTTTTGATTTGTTATTTGTTTACTAATTAATGAAAAAATAATCACCAACCAGATCAAGATAAAGTAAAGCGAATATCCAAACAACATAAGACAGGCAAAAAATAAAACTAGATTTCTTTGTGCCTTACTACCATCACGCAAATATTGCAACCACAACATTAGTGCAAATAAAAAAGTAATAAATCCCAAACTTACCGGCAGGGTCAATCCTCCCCAAGCCTGAAACGAAAATGCTAGCATCATAAACCACGGTAACCACAAACCTCGCCGTACTGAACCAAATATTAGACAACCAATTCTAAATAAAATAAATGGCATTGTTATTGACCAAAGAATCGGAATTAACCAGCGATTAACTGAGAGCAAATCTATTTGCAAAGTTTGTGATAGCAAAATCGTACCACCCCACAATTGACCATAAGAATATTTTTGTGGTTTGGTAAAAACTTCTGGAATATCGGCTTTTTTGACCTCTATCCAAGTAGCATCTTCACCAACCAAAACTGGTAAAATCTGCTCACCTTGCATTAATATTTTTTCATTAGCTGTGTGACGCCACACATCCCCTCCCCACGGCAACTGATGTGACATTGGAATATACGAATGAAGTAAAATTGATTGAAACAAAAATATAAATAAAATTGTCTTGGTTTTAAATTTGGAAAATAAAAATATACCAGAAAATAAAGTGAGTACAAAAAATATCAAAATATAATATTGACTAATGGCCTGCCAAGGTGAACGCAAAACCTCATTTGATTCGCTGACATACAAAAGATAAAAACCAATCACCCACAAAACAAGATAAGCCAATGGCAAAACAAAGGTCTTTTTAAAAATAACTAAATTATCATCGCCAATATCATCCAAAACGGGCTTTATTTTTTTGGATTTATTTACCAAATAAAAAATTAACAAAGATACAACAATCACCAAAGCAAAGCTAAACCAAATCAAAAATGGTGTTAGCCTATCAAAAACAATAAAAATTGAAGTAACGAAACTTAACAATAAAAATACAGATAAATAAGAAGATATTTTTGTCATCCATAATTTTCGACTGAGCCACAAAACTTTTCTAAAAATCATCTGCCAATACTCTCCCAAAATAAAAATATAACTAAAAAATAAAATCCAACCGAGCCAACCCTGTGACCAAAAATTTAAATTAAAAAATAACAAAACTAAAGTGCTCAATAGTCCAATAATTTTTATTTGTCTTTTTAAAAAATTCATATCTCTTGACTTTTTTTTCTTTTAATGGTAAAAATTTAGTAAATATTCGATCTTTAACCTTGGATGAGGGAATAATAATGGACAACACAATTGTGACCATGACTGTTTCTTTTTTTGAAGAAAATGTCTATCAGGCGCTACGGAGATTTTTCGCGCCGGCCGTTCCTTACCTTTTTCCCCGCAAGATCTTACCCAGTTGGCTGACATTCAATTATCGTGTGGAAATGATTACCGCCAACCAAATTACGGTTGGTAGATCACTAATGGCAGTACCTGTCGCCACCCTAGCCCAACAAGGATTCTACGGCTGGGCATTCACCCTTTTTGTGATTGCGGGAGCATTAGATTTCGTGGATGGTTTAGTGGCTACGGTACACCGCAAACTCGGTTTCCGAGACAACCCCGATTTGGGAGCTTTTTTGGATGCTTTTTGTGACAAAATCTTCTATATCTTCATGTTCATCTTGACTCTTATGTTGGGTGAATATTTGATGGATATAGGAGTGACGATCTGGTTATTTGGAATAGCATTTTTGAGTGTGACATGCGAAATTGTATTGGCTGTTGTTCGTATGAACGACTACTACTACAACAAATTCGACGGTCACAATGGAAATCGTGATCTCAAGGCTAAAGGCGCTGGCAAACTCAAATTTATGCTGGAGCTCATCGGCCTAGGTGGTCTGATCCTGTCCCTTCCTAGCTTCAACACATGGAGCTTCTGGGTTGGGCTCATCTGCCTAACATTTTCCCTGCCCTTTGCACTGGCGAGTCTGAAACAAAAACTTCAACAACGCCAGACAACCGCCTGAACCCGTTCTTCGTTGCCGACCGTCCTGGTTGACTATATCGAAGCGCGGGTTTTCCTTTTTCTATAGATATTATGACATTTTTAAAATATTAATTCAAGTGGTCTTAATTTGTTACGTAGCTTGTTACGTAACAAAAAACCACCGCGAGGTAGTAAACAATATAATCCGCCCGAGGCGGATCCGCCTTCAAGACCGCCTTGGAAGGTGGGCGGACAACATATCAGATTCCCTGTGAAAACAAACTCAAAACTGCAAACCCAATCGCCAAACCGAATACCCACGCAGCAACTGTTAATAAGTATGGTATTTCCCAAACTAAAGCAAACAAAGTTAAACAAACCGCCAAAACTTGTAAAATCATTTTCAACTTCCCCCATAAATTGGCCATTTTAACTGTTTTAAATTTGTATTTAGCCACCAAAGCACTTAAAATAAAAATTATTTCCAAACCCAAAATTACAAAACCTAACCAAAAATTAAAATATTTGAACACCAGAAGTAAAACCATTGAACCAATCAACAATTTATCAGCCAATGGGTCAAACAACATACCAAATTTAGTAATTTGATTTCTAATTCGCGCCATTGAACCGTCAATTGCATCGGTAAAAGCCACCAAAACAAAACACAATGCCCCCAATTTGTAATATCCGTAAAGAATCAATAGAAAAACTATCGGAGTAGCCAATACCCTGAAAGCCGTCACTCGGTTTGGTGTGACGCTGGCTGGAAAAAAACGTAAGAAAAAACTATTCATCCACCTATCATGCAAGTGTACTTCTTCAGCTGGGAGATAATTAAACAAATCTGGATGTTTTTTTACAAAATATTTTATTCTTCCCATATGTTTCGAATAATCCCGAGTGGAGACTCCGCCCAAGGCGGATCCGCCTTGGGCGGAGAGGGATCTTTTAAAAAATAAATTTGTTGGAATACCCAGGATAATTAGAAACCACTGAATGTTGGCTTCGAAAGATCCCTCAATCACTGCCGTGTATTTTCGGGATTAATTAAACCACTTGATTAATCCCCTATTTTTGCTAAAATACTATTATATGATTAATAGCAAATTACTTTTCAATGGCAAGTATATCATCTTTGGGACACTTTTGACAATAATAGCGTTGTTTTCGCTTTGGAGCACAACACCAGCTTGGTGGCAAATATTAGCCAGTATTTTTTATTTTGGTTTTTTTGGCACTTATCTTGGTGACTGGTTTTTACCGAATGAAAAAAAAGTGTGGCAATTATTTTTTGGCTCTATTTTATTTTTTAGTTTGGCCACAATACTTTTGTCTGGCGTCTATTGGTTTTACGAAATAAACAAAGAAATAATTTCCTGTGTTTTAATTTTTCTCCCCATCCTTATTTCTTGGCAACAAAACAAAGACTTAGAAATTTTTGACGATGTCACAAAAATTGATTTGGAATCTTATAGTTATATCAAGTCACATTTGGGCACAAAACTTTTGGGCTTTATTGTCTTTGGTGGACAAATTATTTTATTTTGTGTTTTATTAACCAGACGATTCACCGATACTTTAATTTCGCCATGGACAATTGTTGGCATCAGATTTTGGATACTTTTTTTCATCACTTCTGTTTTACTTCTCTGGGTAGTCCAAAAATCAAAACATACTTCATCAAATTTATTGTTAGTCATCATTCATAGTACTCTAATTTTAAGTGTGGCTCTAATTATTTTCAAAATTGGTTTTGGTTTTGATCCTTTTATCCACCAAGCCACTGAAAAGTGGATTGCTCAAAATGGCTTTATTTTGCCCAAACAACCCTACTATATTGGACAATATGTCTTGATAATTTTCTTAAATTTTATCAGCAAAATAAATTTAACCAGTCTAGATAAATCTTTGGTGCCAATTTTGTCGGGAATTGTGACGCCTCTGGTCGCTTATTTTTGTTTAGAAAAAATTGAATTTAAATACAAACTTATTCCAGCCATAGCTCTAATTCCGCTGTTGCCACTTTCCTTTTTTATCATGACTACCCCGAATAACATCACGATGCTAATAGCATTTTGTATTATTTTTTGGATATCTTATGAAACTAAATACAGTGACAAAAAAACTAATCTATTTGGCATAGTCTTAACCTTGGCCAGTATTTGTATCCACCCACTAGTTGGCTTGCCGATATTTTTTATTTATCTCGGATCAATTATAAATAACAAAATCAGACCAAAATTAAAATTAATATTTTATATAATTTATTCGCTACTTCTCACTTTGATATTGCCAATTACTTTTTATTTAAACTCTGTAAGATCTGGACAAAAAATGACAATAAGCAATCCTTTAAATAATTTAAAAAATTTCTGGCTATTATTTGCTCGCCCCCATTATTACTGGCTGGACAAAGGCAGTGCAATTTGGCAATCACTATATTATTATCGCGATGCCATTAGGCCACTTTTTGTAATCGTGGCTATTTTGGGAATAATTTTGGCTATAAAAAAATATAAAATTAAACAAACTTATTTTTTTATTATTACCACAATTAGTTTGTTTATTTCGGCTTTCATTCTCTCCACTACTTTAAACTTTTTTGAAATAATTTCTTATGAACAGGGTGATTATGCCGAACGATTATTAATAATAATTTCCCTAATTTTATTACCGTTTTTTATAATAAGTTTACGCGAACTATTTGTTTATATAAAAAAACAACCAGCCAAACAATTTGGCATAGCAGTATTTTTTTCTGCCCTACTTTTGATTTCTTGGTATTTCACTTACCCAACTCGTGACCCAATTTCATATCACACTGGCTTCAATGTCAGACAAGCCGACATTACCACCGTCCATTTTATAGATAATTTAAATAATGGAAATAAAGATTATATTGTACTAACAAATCAACTGGTCTCGGCCACCGCTCTAAGAGAATTTAGTTTTGCAAAATATTTTAAAACCTCAACCGGTGAACACTTTTTTTACTCAATTCCAACTGGTGGACCTCTATACCAATATTTTCGCAAAATGGTTTACCAAGAACCAAAGCGTGAGTGGATGGTTGAAGCTATGAATTTTGTCGGCGTGAAAAAAGCTTATTTTGTTCATACTAATTATTGGGCACCAGCCGCCGAAATTAGAGACCATGCCAAATTGGAAGCTGATAATTGGTGGGAATTGGAAAATGGACGTGTATGGATTTACGAATATTTAATCAAAGAATAATTTTGTAGAGACGCGATTTATCGCGTCTTTTCTATTTAAACGATACCCATAGTACGTACTATAGTATATACTATAGTACGTACTATTTTAAAAACAAAAACCACCCGCACCTCCCACGTAGATTTCCAAATTATTTAGAAACCAACGTGGTCGCGGGTGGTTTTCGTGTGAAAACAACCGTTGACCAGTTCTCACATTACCAGTGGCTGACCTCCGGGGAAAAAGAAGGCGACGAACAGTGTAATCCAAGTCGGAATCCACACCAAGTTGAAAATCAAAGCTTTGGCCTTGAACCTAAATGCGGAAATCTCCTGCAAACTCCATGCCCGCCACCAACGAAAATTCACCCATATCAAAATGATGGACATAGACAAGGTGGTGACAACCTTCCACAGAATGCTGAATGTCCCAGTGTCTAATACCTGATAAGTTAAGAGGGTGGAAAGAAAGAAAATACCAGCCAAAACCACGAGAGCTATATTCCCCCGCTCAATTCTGTCTTGCCAACTTCTGCGAAAGTAATCGCAACTCTCACACCAATCATTTCCCTTCTTGTGCGAGCAACAAAACCAGTCAATAAGAGATTTGGTTTCTTTTACATCTCGCACCAGCCAATAAGCCAGCCATGCCATACCAGCCCAAGCCACCAAGAATCCCAGAGCTTTCATTTCCATAGCATCCTCCGCAAAAAGTTGTGTTGTTTAGTACCAAAGATCCTTGCTACCGTCTTCTTTGTAAGCATCTTGTTGCTTTTTATTCAATCGCCTATACAAACGCACGAATATTACTTCCACAATTACAGCCACCACAACACAAATAATGAAAATGGTGACCTCTTCTTCCCAACCCAAGTTAACTAGAGTTTCTCGAAAGTTCATAATAGCCCCCATTATACGGTTGAATTGAAAGAGCAAAGCTAACTTAATTGTATTAAAACATTTTTTTATAAATCTGTCAAGCAAAAAACAGACATACAAAATTTGTTTTTTATATCTGTACTAGTGTACTAGTACAATAGTACAGATAAATTAATGATTTGGAATAAACCAATTTTAAAATTAAGACATTAAATATTGTTTTAAAAAAAACAAAAAAACACCCATTCAAAATGTTTGGATGTTTTTGTATTTTCCGCCCAAGGCGCCGTGCCTGCCGGCAGGCAGGGATCCGCCTTGGGCGGAAAATGTTTATATGTTTATCCCGACTAAGTCGGGAGTGTGTTTATTTGTTTATATTTTCCCAGCCAATTCCTCCACATTTCCTGGCTCAACCAAAATATCATTCTCAGAAACAATCTCCCTCACTCCACCAGTGTCGCTGGCGATCACTCGCAAACCATGTTCATGAGCCTCATGAATTACGGTTGGATTATTTTCTAGACAAGTTGATGGAAAAATTAAAGTATCACAATTATTATAGATTTCTTCTAGATCTTTACCTTCCAAACGACCATAAACTTTTACATTATCTTTATTCCTCGCCCATTTTTCTACCTCATCACGCAAAATACCATCACCGACTATATGAAGTTCAGCGTCATCCTGAGCGAAAGCTGAACGAAGTGAAGCTGGAGTCGAAGGATCCCCTTGTAATTGCACTGATGAGGGGGATTCTTCCTGCCTGCCGGCAGGCACGGCGACTTCCACTCCGCTGTCGCTTCGTGTTCGCTCAGAATGACAGAATCTATCCCACGCCCGCATCAAAACCCGAATACCCTTGTGTTCAACCAAAGATCCAACAAATAAATACCTAGTATTAGTTCCCCCTTTAGAAGGGGGAATGGACACGGAGTGCCTAGGGGGTCCAATCACCCATTTTACACCAACAAAAAACCCTCTTTCTTCATAAAACTTCTTCAAAAACTCCGACGGCGAAATAACCTCGTCAACATTTCTAAATTTTTTCTTCATTAACCCTGAATAAATTTTCTGCATCAAATTATCATTCACGTGATTCCACGGCAAAACCCCACTCGGCTCCACCAACTGTACATCATGCAAAAAATGTCTCCACCTCATAGACTTTTGACTTTTTGACTTTATAGACTTTTGACTAAATGTAATCCCCATCAGATTATGTGTCTCCACTATATCTGGCTTTTCTTCCATTAAAATTTTTTTAATAATTTTATTTTTTCCAAAAACATCAATCAAATGCCAAATTAATTTCAAAACAAAACTATGCTTAACTAGATCTTTATAATAAAAAATATTTGGAATATAAACATAATAAATCGTAATGCCAGCTTCAACTTTTTTTTCAATATCAGGTTTTTTATTTACCTTCGTGGTAATTATAAAAACCTCATTACCTTTTTTTTGATAATCAAAAGCCCTAGTCTGAACAACTCTCTCAGCCCCACCAACTGCATTTTTACCATATAGATTGTTAATTAGGCACACTTTCATCTTATTATCTGATATTTGTTATCTGAAACTTAGTATAGCCCAATATTACACCTATTTCAAGCCTATCCCCAGTTAATTCACATCTTCCTCACATTTCATGATTTTTTCCGTCTTGATTAAAAAATCCAAATAAGCTAATATACCTACACTTATGAATAATATTAATGAACTTCAAAAAATACCACCCCAGAACCTAGAGGCTGAAATGTCGCTACTGGGCTCTATTTTGATTGATAAGGATGCCATGATAAAAATTTATGATCAAGTAGATGCTGAAGATTTTTACAAAAATGCTCATGCCACTATCTTTGATACTGCCAATGAACTTTATAACAAGAATGAACCAGTCGATGTTCTTACTTTGGGCAATAGATTGGAAGAAAAAAATTTATTAGAAAAAATTGGCGGAAGAAGTTATTTGACTAGCTTATCAAATACAGTTCCAACTTCTTCTCATATTGAACAGTATGCCAAAATTGTCCGTCGTAAATCCACTTTGCGCAAATTACTTTCCGCTGCAACTGAAATTACCAAATTGGGTTACAAAGAAGAAGCTGATGATGTTGAAGGTCTTTTGGATGAAGCCCAGCAACAATTGTATGGGGTGACTGAAAAACATCTCAAACAAACTTTTACGCCAATTAGAAATGTTTTGAGCGGAGCCTTTGAAAGAATTGATGAGCTTCACAAAGAAAAAGGTAAATTACGTGGTGTTTCCACTGGTTTCAAACAATTAGATAATTTATTGGCCGGATTACAAAAATCTGACTTAATTATTTTGGCTGCCAGACCTTCGGTTGGTAAAACATCTTTGGCGTTAGATATCGCCCGTCACGCTGGTGTCAGAGGAAAAGTTCCAGTAGGATTATTTTCACTTGAAATGAGTAAGGAACAGTTGGTTGATCGTATGCTTTGTGCCGAAGCCAATGTAGATTTATGGAAAATGAGAACCGGCAACCTGTCTGATCGTCCAGATAGTCAAGATTTTCCTCGTATCGGCCATGCCATGGGAGTTTTGTCAGAAGCACCAATATATATTGATGACAGTCCGGGAAATAATGTGATGCAGATAAAAACCAAAGCCAGACGATTACAGGCTGAGCATGGTTTGGGACTTATTATTGTGGACTATTTACAATTAATGGAATCACATAACAAACGTAATTCTGAAAACCGCGTTCAAGAAGTAGCTGAGATGAGTCGTAACTTAAAAAGCATTGCCCGTGAATTAAATGTTCCAGTCTTAGCCTTGTCACAGTTATCTCGTTCAGTTGAATCTCGAAAACCATCTATACCAAAATTATCTGACTTGCGTGATTCTGGTTCTATTGAACAAGATGCCGATGTGGTTATGTTTATCTATAGAAAATCAGCCGATAGAAATTATCGCCGAGAAGATATACCACCAGATGAATTAAATATTGGTGAAATTCACGTAGCCAAACACAGAAATGGTCCGACTGGCATGGTAAAATTATTTTGGGAAGAACAACGTGCCAGTTTTAAAAATTTAGAAACTAGTTTTGGTAATAATACTCCCCCATCACCACCACCAGTTAACAAACCGCCTCAAATACCAAAATTTTAAAATAATTAATAAAGCCTTTTAAGCTTTTCAAGCTTTTGAGGCATTTAAAGCCTTTTATTTATGTTCAACAAACTAAAGCAGTTCAAAGATATCCGTGGCCAAGCCAAAGAAATGCAAAATAAATTAGCCGAAGAAAGTGTCACCTGCGAAAGTAATGGCGTATCGCTTACTATGGATGGAAACCTAAAATTAACCAAAGTAAATGTTAACGTTGATTTATTAAATCCAGACAAAAAAGCTAAACTAGAAAAAGCCTTCCAAGATACTTACGAAGATGTCAGCAAAAAAATCCAACGTATTATGGCTATGAAAATGAAAGAAATGGGTGGATTGCCAAATATACCTGGGTTGAACTAAAAAAGGTGATAAAATGATACGGATATGCGGATTACATGCGGATGACGCGGATTATGCGGATGCAATTCACGTGTCAATTTATATAATCCGCATAATCCGCGTCATCCGCATAATCATCCGCGTCATCTGTATCATAATTCAATTATGTACTCCAAACCAATCCAAAATCTAATCCAGGCTTTTTCAAACTTACCCTCGGTTGGCGAACGTACGGCCGAGCGGTTTGTTTTTTATTTACTAAAATCCGGCAAAAAAGATGTGGCTGAATTAGATTTAGCTTTAAAAAATTTAATTGATGAAATAAAAAGCTGTGAAGTATGTTGGGATTTTACCCAGCACCATTCCGACTCAGACGAGAATAGTGCTGGGTTTACCGACACTTCCCCTTGTCCAATTTGTAGTAATAAAAAACGAGATCAATCAACTATCTGTGTAATTCAAGAACCACAAAACCTACAGGCAATTGAAAAAACCAGCGAATATAACGGACTATACCATGTCTTGCGCGGAACCCTGAAACCTGGGGACGACTTAATACCAAGATATTTAAAAATAAATGAACTCATAACCCGAATAAAAAAACCCGAAATTAAGGAAGTGATTTTGGCTCTCAATCCTGATCTAAATGGCGAAACTACCATGATGTTTTTGGAAAACAAAATCAAAAACACTAACCCAAATATAAAAATCTCCCGCTTAGCCCGAGGACTAGCCATGGGCTCAGACTTGCAATATGCCGATGAAATAACTTTGGGAAGTGCTTTGAAAAATCGAATTTAATATGATTTTAAAAACTCGTCAGTGGGATATTTTTCCCGAAAACATGCGCCAAAAAAGTAAAAACAAAGCGATATAGAAATAGATTTTGATCTCTTGCTTAAAAAATAAACCACACAAAACCCGCCAAAAGGCGGGTTTTATAATCTGTGTAATCTTTCAATAATCTGTGAAATCAATGCTAGACTTTCTTAATCTTAATCTTGGTCTTATGTTGTCTATGTCCATGAACTCTTTTGTATCTAACTTTGCGTTTGAATTTTACTACACGAATTTTTTTATCGCGAGTTTGTTCTTCAACTAAAGCAGAAATACTAACACCATCTAAATAAGGTGTACCAATTTTAACATCAGTACCATCTTCTTTAGCCAAAAGAAGAACCTTTTCAAAGACAACGTCTTTACCTACTTCAACCTCAAGTTTTTCTATTTTTAAAGTATCACCGGTTTTGATCAAATATTGTTTTCCGCCGGTTTCTATAACTGCAAACATATATTAAAGTAATTAGTAATAAGTAAATAATAATTTAATGCTTGGTTTGGGAGGGAAACTGCCCTAAACCAGAAGTAGCAACATTATATAATATAATCTTTTTTTTGTCAAGAGCACTAAACACAACTCACGACCCACACAACACGACACAACCTGCTAAAAAGTATTATGTGTTATGTGTATCGTGTGTCGTGAACATTTTAAATACATTAAATTACTGAATTACTTCCAACCTATCCCCAATCTTAACCCCACTCTTTTCTACCCACCCAGCGGGAAACTCCAAAACTAGATTAGCGTCAACTCTAGAATAATAGCGTTTTAAATTGGCTTCAGACACTGCCAGATCAAGCGGTACACGAGGGGCGATATCTACTACTTCAGCCCCACTCAGCCAAACAATATCAATAGAAAATTCCATATCACGCATAACAATCGCATGTTTGGCAAAACTATTAAAAACAAAAATCATACCGTCATAATTACCCAAACTTTCTCTACCCCCAAGACCTTTTATCAGATGATAAGAATCTTTGGCTACCAAAACTCGCAAATCTTGATTGGCTAATTTTAACGTAGCTTCTGGCCAATGAAACGAATATATTTTTAAACTAAAAAAAGACAGGATTATCAAAGCTATAACAATCCAATGCCAACTTTGAATTTTTTTATCTTCATCCATATTATTTATTTCGCCTAGAAAAATAAAGTCCCACCAACATCATCAAAACAAATAAAAACAATAAAGCAATCAATTTTTGACTACTCTGCAAAAACAGAGTGCTTACACCAAACAAAAACGCAATTGTATAAAATAAAAGTACCGCCTGTTTTTGAGAAAAACCAGATTGGAGTAAACGAAAATGCAGATGTTCGCTATCCCCCTCATAAATTGGCTTACCTTTTTTTATTCTTTCAAATACAACTCTTACTAGATCCATTATGGGCAAACCTAATACTAATAGAGTCGTGGCTATTTTACCTCCAGATATAACGGCCAGACCTCCCAACATAAAACCCAAAAACAAACTTCCTCCCTCTCCCAAAAATATTTTAGCTGGATACCAATTCCAAACCAAAAAACCAAAGCAAGCCCCAGCAAAAACAAACGACAATAAGGCCACGTCCGGTTGTAACCACTTATCTTGTAAACTCAAAAAACCAATCATCAAAGTACCTATCAAAACCACACCTGTGACTAAACCATCCAACCCATCTAACAGCTTGGTAGTGAACATCATGACCATAAGCCAAATAAAAACCACCAAATCTGCCAACCAAAACCAATCACCCCAACTACTTATATTTAATTTAAAAATATTAAGATTAATAACCCCACCAATTGGATTGGTAATAATACCTGGACCAACTCCAAATGCAAGAACTACCAAAGCTGCCAAAATTGGAGCCACAATCTGCTGTTTGGCCTGCAAATGATATTTATCATCCAAAAAACCCCCCACCATCAAAATAAAACCCCCGATAAAAAATCCCAACAAATGATTCAAGCTCACATCTGTCTCCAGATGATCAGTAAAAAAAAGAATTAAAAAAATGATTGAAAAAAAACTGACAAATATTGCCAATCCTCCCCCCAGGGGAATTCTTTTTTTATGAATTTTTCTTTTTTCTAATTTTGGTTCATCTACAACTTTATATCGTTGCATGATCCATTTTATAACCAAAGTTAATACTAAGCACAGAACAAATGTCAAAAAAAAATACAAAAAATACATATTATTTTTTTTCTATTCTTACCTCCAATTTATCACCCAAAACTATTACGTCACGTCTTTCTAATTTATTTTGCAAAATAAGATCAGCCAATTTATTTTCTACATGTTCTTGAATTGCTCGGCGCATTGGACGAGCACCAAACTCAGGATCAAAACCAATGTCAGCCAAAGCTACCAGAGCTGACCCCTCTACTTTCAAAACGACTCCTCGCTTTTCCAAATCTTTGGCTACTCGCTTCAACATTAATCCAGCAATTTGTTTTATTTCTTCTTTTTCCAAAGATTTAAACAAAATAATACCATCAAAACGATTCAAAAATTCTGGACGATAATATTTTTTAAGTTCACCCCGCACCAAAGATTCTCTAATTTCCTCCAAAGTTTTACCAGCTACTATTTGTTCTTGAACAAAATTTGTACCCGCATTGGAAGTGGCAATAATAATTGTATTGGTAAAATCAACTAGCTGACCCACACTATCAGTCAAACGACCATCATCAAAAACTTGTAAAAATAAATTTAAAATATCGGGGTCGGCTTTTTCTAACTCATCCAACAAAATTAATGCAAAAGGTTGTTGCTTCACAGCTTCGGTCAAAATACCACTGCCCTGTTGCCCAGGTTGACCAATCAAACGGTAAACACCTGACTTGTCTTGATATTCACTCATATCAATTCTAATCATTCTTTCCTCACCACCAAAATATACACTAGCAATCGCCTTGGCTAATTCTGTCTTACCCACACCAGTCGGACCCAAAAATAAAAAGTTGGCAATTGGTTTTTTGTCTGAACGAACCTCAGCCCGAGCTCGACGCAAAGCACTGGCAACTGAAATAACGGCCTCATTTTGTCCAATAACTCGTTTGTGCATTTCTGCTTCCAAACGCATTAGTTTGTCTGATTCATCTTCGGAAATATTAGTAGCGGGAATTCCAGTTTTACTAGCTACAATCTGACCAACATCATCCGCTGTCACCAAATGATTGGCACCTTTTTCGCTTTTTACCAAACTGGCTGATTCGGTCATAATTGAAATAGCACTCTCAGGTAAATTTTGATCATGCAAAAATTTTTCAGCCAATTCCACTGATTTTTGCAAAGCATCGTAAGAAAAAAATATATTATTCTTATATTCTACATAACCAACTTTGGATTCTAAAACCTGAATTGCTTGATTTTTATCCATTTCTTTTATATCAACTCGTGACAATACCGAACCAATCTCAGAATTAACAATATGACGTTTGTAACCATCAGAAGTAGTCGTAGCCAAAGTTAAAAATTTACCTGGGCCAAGATATTCTGACAATGTTTCTGACACATCTAGTCCTTCTTGTGAATCACCCGAACTAATCGTAATTAGATCATGAATATTTTTTATAAATAAAATTATATTTCCAGCTCTAGATATCTCATGCATTATTTTCATCAATCTCTCTTGGGCACCACTAACAGTTGTTCCAGCCAACAAAGCCGAAACTGACAATTGAACTAATCTTTTTTCTTTGAGCCGATCGGGTACATCTTCTTCTACCATTTTTTGTGCAAGACCTTCAATAATACTCATCTTGCCTACACCTCTTTCTCCAACCAAAATAATACTTTGACGACCACCCTCAACTATTCTAAATATTTCCTCTATTTCTTTTTCCCGAGCCACACAAGCTGATAAGTTGCCATATTTCGCCGCCATAGTTAAATCTTCACTAAAACTATTTAGGTATGGGGTAGCGACAGCAGTCATTGCCCGATCCAAACCATATTTACTGCGGTGAGAACCAGCCTTTTGTAATTTTTTATATTGTCGACGTAATTTTTCTCTAATTCTCATCCACTCAACCACATTTGATAATTTATCTTTATCAATTTTTAAATCATACAAAAGTTCCTGAATTGGTTGAGATTGAAAAACAGTCGCCAACAAAAGTTCAGTGACATCTACATAATCTTGATGATCAACGTAGGCCTTTTCATATGATTGAAATAAAATTTGTTGGACTTCTTCAGAAATAACAGGTGGTTTTTTTTCTTTGGATAAAACAAAAAAATTGGCAACCTTGGCTTGCAACGAAGCTACCGGAATTCCCAATCTAATAAAAATATTTGAAACTCGCGTTGATGCCAGCAAAGCATAAAAAATATGAACCGGCTCAACTGTAGAACTATCATTTTTTAAGGCTTGGTGATAAGCTTCTTCCAAAACTTGTCTAGTGTTATAAGAAAAAGTCAAAGCAATATTTTGTCTTTTGCGACGTGGCAGTTTGAACACTTCTTGCCAAGTTTGCATAATTTGCTCTTCTTTTTCTTTTATCAACTTATTACCCTCTTTGTATTCATGCACTTCCACAGTTTCTGACTCAGGATTGGATACTACCAACCGATAAGCAAAATAACCAAAAGCCACCATTGAAATCCAAAAGAAAAATGGTAAAAAATTTCCCTCTAATTGCCAAAAATTAACCGTGAAAATATCTTCCAACATCTGTTTGTCATAAGCTGACCAGACAAACAACAATAAAAAACCGATACCAAAAACCAGAGCACCAATAATGCGAAAATGATTCAACCAACGACGTGCACGTCTAACACTAATATGATAATGTGTCAGTGGCTCACCCCAATATAAAAACTGACCACGAGTAAAATACCCCATACTCATTCCCTTGCATTCCGGACATTTGCGTACTTTAAGATAACCAGAACCCTGACAAGTCGGGCAAGCTAATAAATTTAATGGAATTTGTTTTTCAAAAAGCATAGGTAATTAGTCAAAAGTCCTTAAAGTCAAAAGTTTATAAAGTCATATTTATTATTTTCAACTTTATGGACTTTACGGACTTTACGGACTTTATAGACTTTACGGACTTTAGACTAAAATAACATATAAACCACCAACACAGGCAGGGCTAAATAAATTAAAAACAAAAATAAAACTACAGCCAACCAAATTAACAATAATATAGAACGAAAAATTACATTCCAAAATCTGACAAATATACTAATCAAAAAACCTCCAATATCTCTTTGTCCGTACATTGGTACAAAAATATTTTTCAACCAAAGCCAAGGCACAAATTGAGCATTGCCATCTTGAATCAATCCAAAACAAAACCAAAGCACTCGCTTGGCTCCACCACTATACCACCACAACGGAAAATAAAGCAGGTCAAGAAAAAATTCTAATACCATGCGTTGTAAAACGAGGATCCACATATTTTAAGTCAAAAGTTATAAAGTCAAAAGTTATAAAGTCAAATAACGCACAAAGACTTTCGACTTTATGACTTTATTGACTTTTGACTCTTTTATTATATCATAAAAATAAATCCAGCACCACTTTTTTTAAATCTCCTCTCTACAGGAAACAAAAAACACCCCACCAAGGGTGTAGTTTCTAATGTCAGATGTTAAATGTTAGATGTTTTAAATCCGCCAGGCCACATGTTTAAATGTCTATCGCATCGCCACCGCACTACCAGCCAAACTAATATATTCAACATTACCACCAGCTTCTACCATATTAAGACTGGCCAAACGATTTTGAATACTATTCATTGATCTATAGGAGGCGATTTGTAATTCTAAACGTTGATTTTCTTGCTCCAACAACTCAAGCTGTTGTTCCAAATCATTTATTTCATAACCTTTGGTAGATAATGAACTTGTTTTGACAACATACATAAAACCACCACCCAAAACCAAAACTAACATCAAAGCCCTAAATGTGGTGCTAAATAACCACTTTCTAATTGCTTGTCTTTTTTGTCTTAATGTTTGATGATTGTCACTAGTCATATTGATAATAGTGCGATGCAAATATAAGATACTAATACTCTCTATAACACACATTCGTATACCATTAGTATAATTAGTAACATTTGTATATTAGTATCTTTTATTATTAGCATCGCATTTAATTTTAATTAAATTTTTTCCACCACTCTCATTTTCGCTGATCTTGCCCGAGGGTTTTCTTTAGCCTCTTCTTC
>Ga0265594_1001445_pt1 | contig 18343 bp, 9 predicted proteins | sample saktaG_11_FD_190147 | JGI IMG/M metagenome (GOLD analysis project Ga0265594, IMG submission 190147) | Saline water microbial communities from Sakinaw Lake, British Columbia, Canada - sak_2011_5_24_80m | ecosystem: Environmental > Aquatic > Non-marine Saline and Alkaline > Saline ... | reverse complement strand
ATGGTTTTGCTTCATCTTTTAATTCTGGAACAGCAACTGTAATCATTCTAATAAAATGCTTTGATTCACGTGATTCTTTTTTAACTATTCCTATTTTATGTTTAAAATCTTTTTTACTTTCCGCATCGTCAGCCTCGCAATAATTTGCTCCAACACTAGTTCCCGCCTTAACAAGTTGTGTTATTAGAGGAATTGTAATTGGGTTTTTTGGGACTTTTTTGCAAAAAATAATTGTAACCGTTCACACTCTATTTTTTATAATTAGATTTAGGCGCTTAAGAAAAAAACTTTATCAACATTGTTGTCTATAATATAAATTTCTAATTGCTCTAATTACTCTAATTGACCTAAACAAGCCCTAATTTCCAATGTCTAAATTAGGGGCATTGGTCATTATTTTGGTCATTTTGCATTGGGTATTGGTCATTTTTTAGGTCAATTAGGTCAATTAGAAATTAGGTCAATTAACAGTTATGAAATTTTAAACTGTGAACGGTTACGTATTATCTGTAATTATAATGTATTGCAATTTCTGTTGCACCAACGCCATATTTAGACATTGAAGCATTTTTATATTCAATTTCAGGATACTGGTCAAGAATTTTTCTTATTTCTTCTTTTAAAGTTCCGTTACCTACTCCGTGAATAAAAACAACATTAGACAAGCGATTTAGCATTGCACTTTTTAAGCATTTTTCAAAATAACCAAGCTGTATTTTTAGCATTTCATAATTTGTCATTTTTGAGTAATTATCAGTGAGTTTCCATATATGCATATCTACTTCAGCTGATTTTGAATCAATGATGTGCCTTTTAATAAAAAAAATTAATTCCTCCGGCTCTTTAAGTTTATCATCTAATATTTTGTTTTTTATTGTTGTTAAATCTGTTTTATTAAGTTCTTCTTCCCATAAGTTTAGAGGTTGTTTATAATATTCGCTTAACATTAATATAAAAGCTTTTTCTTTAAGAAAAGATGTGTTTTTATAATTGTCTTCTTTGTATAATTTAACAGGTTTTATTTTAAAATTTTTACTTACCGGTAAAATAATTTTTGTGTCTTTAATTTTATGAAAAATAATTTGTATTAATCCTTGCTCCCATTTTCCTAAGTCCTTTCTTTCAATAGTGTCAATTACTAATTTTGATTCCGAATCAATTATTCCATAGTCGGTTCCAAGATATTCTTCTTCTGATTTTTTTAAATATAAGCTATATAATATTTCGCTATCCGTATGATTTATCAGATAAATATCAACAAGTCCTGTAATTAAAGACACCTGATTTTTAGGGATAAAAGCAAGATATATTCCATAAGTTTCTTTATTTTTTGAATAAGAATTTTCCAAAGATATTATTTCCCTTTGAAAATCATCTTCTTCAAGAGCATTATTTTTTGGTAAATCAGCATTACAATATTCATCATTAATATTATTTGAAATATCATTTATTTTTATCAGATTATTTATAAGTGTAGGTATTTCAAACCCATCTTCAATAGCAACATTTACAATATTATCATTAATAATTTTTGTGATAATACCAGTGCCTGTTTCATCTAAAAATTTTACTTTATCTCCTGTTTTAAATTTCATTGATATTTTTTTTTTAATATTTGAAGCAAAATTAAGAAATAGTATTATCAATTTTCATTATTTTAAAGAAATAATAAAAAAGTTGTATATTTAGAATTCTTAAAAATTTTGAGAAACAAAAACCAATCAGGCAGTTGCCTGATAACAATTAGAATATCAAGTGATTATATAATATATCAAAATAAAACTACTCATTTTATATTTAGATCTATTAAAAAGTAATTATTTGGAAAATATTTTTTTTATTAAAGATAATTTCCCCAAAGGGGAAAAATATTAATAACTCCGTATGCAATGCGGAGTAAGTAAATAATAATCCTTCAAACAACCCTGAAAGGGTTGAATAAAACTGACATAATAATTGTTTTTCTATTCAATCAGGCAACCGCCTGATTGATGTTAATATGATTGGTTAATACCATAGGTTGCACCTATGGTTATTCAAATTAAATCCCTTTCGGGATTTTTCGTTATTGATAAAGAAAATATTCAAAAATAATATATTATTTTATTGAATTTTAAAAAATCTAAATTTAGGGAAAAATAGTTAATTTTTTTAAAAAAATTTGGTGATTTAAAATTATTACAATAATAAAAGGTGTAATTTTAGCAAAAAATTTTATGAAAATTTAAGAAGTATAATATTTGAAAAAAAAATAAAAATGACTGACAAAGAAATTGCAAAAAATAAAATTGCAGAATTAATTGAACGTTTTGGAGAACATATTGAGCAATACAAAAAAGGCATTTACAACGAAACACAAACACGTGCCGATTATATTGACCCTTTTTTTGAGGCACTTGGCTGGGATATTTACAACAAACAAGGAAATTCCGAAGCATACAGAGATGTAATACTTGAAGACAAAATAAAAGTTGGAGAAGCAACAAAAGCTCCTGATTATTGCTTTACCCTTGCCGGGACAAAAAAATTTTTTGTAGAAGCAAAAAAACCATCTGTAAATATAAAAGGAGATATCCTGCCTGCTTATCAGGTGAGAAGATATGGATGGAGCGCTAAACTTGCTATATCTATTGTTACTGATTTTGAGGAATTTGCTATTTATGACTGTAACAAAAAACCAAACCTAAAAGATAAAGCTTCTGTATGTCGTATAAAATATATGACATACACTGATTATATCAAGGAATTTGATTTTATATACGAGACATTTGCAAAAAAACAATTACTAAAAGGTAGTTTTGATAAATATATACAAAGTGATGTTAAAAAAAGAGGCACAACAACTGTTGATAATGAATTTCTTAAAGAAATTGAAACATGGCGTAAATATCTTGCTGTAAATTTTGCTTTAAGAAACAAACAACTTACAGAAGATGAAATCAATTATGCAGTCCAGAAAACAATAGACAGAATCATTTTTTTGAGAATTTGCGAAGATAGAAATATAGAAAAATACGGCAGATTGAAAAATGTTTTTGAAAAAGAAAATTATTATAAAAATTTATGTGAAATTTTTGACAAAGCAGACAAAAAATATAATTCCGGACTTTTTGATTTTAAAAAAGATAAACTTACACAAACACTCTCTCTTGACAATAAAGTAGTAAAAAATATTATTACGCAACTTTATTATCCTGATTCACCTTATGAATTTTCTGTGTTTCCTGTTGATATTCTTGGACATGTTTATGAACGTTTTCTCGGTAAGACAATACGTTTAACTCCCGGACATTATGCAAAAATTGAAGAAAAACCTGAAGTAAGAAAAGCCGGAGGTGTTTACTATACACCAAATTATATTGTTGATTATATTGTTGAAAACACTGTTGGCAAACTTATAAAAAATAAAACGCCAAAACAGATTGAAAAAATTAAAATATGCGACCCTGCCTGTGGCTCAGGTTCTTTCCTTATTGGTGCTTACCAATATTTACTTGATTATCATTTGAAATATTATACAGATAAAAATTTTGAAAATAAAAAAAACACACCGCTTACACCTGATGGAAACCTGACAACTGGTGAGAAAAAAAGAATATTATTAAACAATATTTACGGCGTTGACATTGATTCACAGGCAGTTGAAGTAACAAAACTTAATCTCTTGCTCAAAGAACTTGAAGGAGAGACAAAAGCATCTATAAACACACAACTTTCGCTTTTTAATGAACGTGTTCTGCCGTCGCTTAACAAAAATATTAAATGCGGTAACTCTTTGATAGGAACAGATTTTTATGATACACAGGCAACATTATTTCCTGAACAAATAAAAAAAATTAATGCTTTTGACTGGAAAAAGCAATTTCCTGAAATTTTTGAAAATCAGGGCTTTGATGTAGTTATTGGGAATCCGCCTTACTTAAAGGAAAGAGGTAATAAAGAAATTTTTGAAACTGTAAATATTTCAGAATATGGTAAATACCATCAAGGGAAAATGGATTTTTGGTACTATTTTCTACACAAAGCAATTGATATAGTAACAACTAATGGAATTATTGGTTTTATAACAAATAGTTATTGGATTAAAAGCACAGGTGCGACTAAATTAATAAAAAGAGTTAGAGAAAATTTAGCTTTCACAACAGTTATTGATTTTGATAAAATAAAGATTTTTGAGAGTGTAAGTGGTAGACATATGATACATATTTATTCTAAAACTAATACCAATAAAAATATCATTTGTAATTATATTAAAGTTGACATATCTACTTTTACAGATACAATAGATCAAAATACTGCAATTCAAATAAAGAATAGTGAAATATTTAGTTTGGATGAAAAAATATCTTTTGAAAAAATAAATGATATTTTTATAAATACAATAGAATTAGGAAAACTTTACGAAGTTTCGCAAGGATGTGTAGAGGCAACTGACAAAATTTCATTTAAAGCATTAGAAAAATCAAGAAACAAAGATAATTTTAAAGTAGGTGAAGGCATATTTGTATTATCAAAAGATGAAATAAAAAAATTAGATTTAACTGACGAAGAAAAATCAGTCGTAAAAAGATATTTGAATACAAATAATGTTGACAGATATTCTATTAAGTTTGATAATGAATATCTACTTTATACAGATAAAGCTACAAGAGAAAAAATAAAAAACAATGAGTACCCTAATTTAAAAAATCATTTAGATAGATTAAAGGAATTTATCACTTCTTCAAACAAACCTTATGGTTTACATCGTACAAGAAAACAAAAATATTTTGAAAGTCCAAAACTGATTTGCAAAGGAATGTTTTCTAAACCAAAATTTTGCTATGATAATGAACAGTATTATGTTGGTTTTTCATTTTCAGTTATTATTCAGAAAGAAGAAAAATATAATTTGAAAATTTTACTTGGTTTATTAAATTCTAAAGCAGGTGAATTTTGGTTTAATCAAAATGGTAAAAAAAGAGGTGTTGGTGTTGATATTGGGGTGTTAGTTTTTCGTAAATTTCCAATTCCAGAAATAAATTTTTCAAATCCCAAAGAAAAGCAAATCCACGACACAATAGTCCAATTAGTTGATAATCTTTTATATCTCAACAAAGAACTTCATAAATCAAATCTTGAAACTCAACAAGAGCAATTACAAAGAGCCATAAAACATTCGGAAAATAAAATTGATGAAATGGTTTATGAGTTGTATGGATTGAATGAGGAGGAAATTAGGGTTGTGGAGAATAAAGAATAATTTTGCAATTTTATATATTTAACTAAGTGGTCACAATATGTGACCGGTTATTAAATTAACAATATGGAAAGAACTTTAGTAAAAGCTGATTACCAATCTTTAATATTTGAGTTTCGTGCTTATAAAGTAATGGTTGACACTGATTTAGCAGCATTATATGAAACTGAAACAAAAGTATTAAAACAGCAAGTAAAAAGAAATATTGATAGATTTCCTGATGACTTTATGTTTCAACTTACCAGAGAAGAAAAGGAACAACTGGTAACAAATTGTGACCGCTTATCTAGTTTGAAGCATTCAAGCGTAAATCCATTAGTATTTACCGAACAAGGAGTAGCAATGCTTTCGTCAGTATTACGTTCTAAAAAAGCAATTTCTATTAACATTGACATTATGAGAGCTTTTGCAAAATACAGAGCATTGTTAATTAAAAATCAAGACATCCATTCTGAGATCAAAATTTTAGATGATAAAATTAATAAGGTATTCAAATTTTTACTTGATAAAATTGATGCTTTACATCAAAATAAAATAGAAGAAAAGCCAAGAAAAAGAATTGGTTATAAAAACTTTGATAATGAATAATTAACAAAGAACTACAAATCACAAAACTTAAAATCCATCGCCAGCAACTCCATCGAGCAATAGAACATTCGGAAAATAAAATTGATGAAATGGTTTATGAGTTGTATGGATTGAATGAGGAGGAAATTAGGATTGTGGAGGGGTAGATAATAAATAAAAAAGTATTTTTGATAACGTATGTGTCAGTATTGCTTTTTTTATGTTTCTTTCAACCAAATAGATGCCTGATAAAGAATTTCACCATAAGGAGGATGATTCTCTTTTGGCCTAATATAAGGATGTTCAACAAAGATTTTATCTTTAGAAACTATGAACTGGGAGAAACCAAATTGATCAGATTTAGCGTAATCATTTTGATCTTTTTTTGATTCTTGTGTATCCATATTTTCATTTATTTTTTCACCACTGGTGAAAGTATTATTATGAAATCCTTTACCATACCTAAGATTTATTATATCTAAGGTAATTTCTCCTTCATATAATGGTTTATTCTTTTGTCGATATATAATTCTATTTTTAAAAGTAATTAGTTCTACCTTTTCTGGTTTTTGAATTCTTTTTCGTTTTGGGTGGACGTTGAAAACAGTCCCATTATATTTTTTGAATACAGAAAAATAATATCTTACTTGTTGCCATAAATAAATTCCAGAAGCTAATATCAAAGGTGGAAATATTTTCGGGAGATTAGTCCAAGGATTATTTTCGTTAACTTTAAAAAACAGAATTGCTGAAATCATAAATAAAGTTATTACAATCAGAAAGAAAATCAATAACTTGTATTTACATTTCTTAGTTTTTACTTGTTCGAACATTGTTTTTTTCATGTTTTATAAATGGTTGGTAATATCTATATAAAATAAATTTTGTTTATTTATTATGCAGGTGAGTTAATTATTTATATTTTCATACATTTTTTGACTAAAATCCTTATTGTATATAGTTTTTGTTACCAGCTGACATTTTGTCTGTTCTAGTATTTTAAACAAATTATTCATATTTAACGGATATTAGGAAAATGAAAAAGCATTACCTCTAAATGAATTATTTTTTGTGAATCATCAGGTAAAGAAAATTCATAACTGAATGAAGATTCATAATTATCATTTATGTGTCGCTTAAATTGTGGATGCTGCTTTATTTCAACTTTTAGTGTATTGATAACAGATGTAAATTCCTTTTGGTCAACAAAAACTATAAGTGCGGTTTTAGAATCTCTGTGTGTTAAATAACCAAGTAGTTGGTCAATTCCTTCAAGTAGTTTTTTTTGTCCTTTCCAGAACTTACACTCGGCTACAAATAGATTGGTTCCATCGTTAGCAAACTTCAATAAAATATCTGTTCTACCTTTTTTATTAAATGCTTCGCCAACACCACTTGTAGAATCGTATCGGGTTTCAAGGAATAAAAGGAAAATATCTCTAAGGTCTTCTTCGTGTTTCTTTAAATATATTGATGGTTTTTTTTCTATGGCTTTTCCAACATTATAAAGTACTTTTTTTATATCCTTATAAACGTCCTCTTGTAAGATTGGAACTATTTCTTTTTTGACATTTTTCGTAGTTTCAGATACAGGCGTTGGAATAGGTTTTTTTGCGACAGGTGGCGGAATCATAAAATCATCTGATTTTGGATTAACTTTTAATCCAATTTTTTCCATAAAATCAAACTTTTTTGAAACTACTCCTTTCCTTTGTTCAAGTAACTGCTTGATATAGTTTTCCAGTCCATCATTCCAAGGTGCTATTTCATCATTGACTCTTGGAATATTTGAAGATAAATCGGAAACTATTTTTCCAATTTGTGATTGATATTTATTTGTGTCTAAATCATCAAGAATAATTGTTGTACTTACACTATTTGAATTTATACGGACATTTTTGTCAAGATAAACAATAGTCGATGTTGACGGGTGGCAGTCAAAAAGTTGACTATTCCCATCAAAAGGTATTGTAACATCAATTTCAAATACCTTTTGTCTACAAGCTCCTCCCCATTCATTTATTTTATCTCTTGTTGTTTCCCTTGGTTCAGAAGGGATGGGATTTTTTAGAACTAAAGGTCCAATTGTGAATTTATCCTTGAGTCTATCTATCAATTGAATTATATTGGTAGCATCGATAATTTCGAGTTTATTTATTTCTGCTAAAAGATTTTTTTTAAATTTATTTACAAAATCATTCAGAAAATATTTATTGAATATGTTTCCCATCATAATAGTAGTAGTATATTATTTTATGCTTACTGGCAATATCTATATAAACAAATACTGAAACAGATCTCAACACAGGTTTTCGTTTATTTTACAAACTTACCAAAAAAAAATTAAATTATATACAGATAATTTTTATTAATTCTTTTTAAAACTCCAGACGTAAACGATTTAGTATAAAAATACATTCCTTAAAATTTATAATAGCCAAAAACAATTAAAATATAATTCTAACGTTAAAAAATATATAAAACAATTTGGCTCTTCGGTATTTTTTATGGATAAAGAAATATGTTAGGTGTATATGTATATAAGGATATAAGGTATAAGGTATAAAGGTATAAGTGTATAAATTGAATAACTTATTTTTTTATATCCCTTATTTCCCCTATTTCCTTATAACATTTCCCCCACACATTTTACCGAAGAACCAACAATTTATTTCAGAAGAAATATTGAAATCAGCATTTGAATTACTAAATAAAGAACAGAAAATGATTAATAATCTTATAAATAAGCTAATAGCCAATAAGCCAATAGCCAATAGCACTTGGATTTTATATAAAAGCAGGACACTAAATATTTAAAATATTATGATTACACATATTGAAGGTAAGTTGATTGAAAAAAAACCAACTTATATTATTATAAATTGCAATGGAATAGGATATTTTATTAATATTTCTTTATATACTTATTCCAAATTAAAAGATGACTTAAAATGTAAACTTTTTACTCATCTTGTAGTTCGTGAAGATAGTTTTACTTTATACGGCTTTACAGAAGAAGAAGAAAGAACACTTTTTAGGCATCTTATCTCTGTATCAGGTGTAGGAGCAAATACAGCAAGAATGATACTCTCTTCCTTGTCTCCTAATGAAGTTGTTAATGCAATACTTAATAAAGATGTAGCTACTCTTCAATCTGTTAAAGGAATTGGTAATAAATCAGCACAAAGAATTATTGTTGACTTAAAGGATAAACTTTCAGAAAAAGGAATACAGGAAGAGGATATTTCTACTTCCTTATACAATACAAATAAAGAAGAATCGTTATCTGCCTTAGTGAGATTAGGTTTCTCTAAAAATGCTGCTGAAAAAGCTATTAATAAGGTTATTAAAAAAACCGATACTCCTTTATCAGTAGAACAATTAATTAAACAAGCTTTACAAAATCTATAATCATTATAACTTATCTAATTTAATATTTCTTTTTTTTTTGATAATATTAAATTTAGTTACACTATTATATTAAAAAATTTTGGCAAATCTTACTAAATATATACTTAAATTATATCTAATATTATTATTGTTTTTTGTACTTATATCAAATGCCAGTATAAACGACAATTATTATACAAATTTGCTATTCCCTCCCGACACTTCAAATGTTGATACTTTGTCTAATGATTCAGTTGTTGATTTACCTTATCCTTTTAATGATGATGAAAGTTCTTTTCCTAATCAGGATAATGAAAATAATATGTATCTAAATACACCTTCAAATATCAAATCTGATATAGAATATGACCCTGAGACAAATCAGTATATTTTTACCAAAAAAATTGGTGATTTTGACTATAGAGCACCAGATTATATGTCTATAGAAGATTATATAAATTATGATATAGACCAATCTCTTAAAGAAAATTGGCAAAAAAAATCTAAAGCTCAAGGTTCTGAAAAACGAAAAGGACTTATACCGCAACTACATGTAGGAGGTGCTGCCTTTGACAAAATATTTGGAGGTAGCACAATTGACATCCGTCCAGCAGGTTCTGCTGAACTGATTTTCGGTATTAATTTTAATAATAGAGAAGACCCTGCTCTGAATGTTAAACAACAAAAAACAGCAAATTTTGACTTTCAGGAAAAAATCCAAATGAACGTTACTGCCAAAATAGGAGACAAAATAGAATTAGGCGTTAATTATAATACAGAAGCGACATTTGAATTTGAAAACAAAATGAAACTGCAATATCAGGGTAAAGAAGATGAGATAATTAAAAATATTGAAGCAGGAGATGTTACTCTTCCGCTTCCAGGTTCACTTATAACAGGCAATCAAAGTTTATTCGGACTCAAAACCAAATTGCAATTTGGAAAACTATTTGTTACCAGCGTCTTCTCTCAGCAAAAAAGCCAGACATCTACAATAGAAGTATCGGGAGGAGCACAGGTTAGCCAGTTTAGTATTAAAGCCGACCAATATGAAGAAAACAAACATTTTTTTATTGCTCAGTATTTTAAAGATAATTATAAAAATGCTCTAAAAAAATTACCTGTTATAAACTCTCAAATAAATATCACAAAAATAGAGGTCTGGGTTACAAATATAGGCGCAGCAACTACTGAAAACAGAAATATCGTTGCCTTTATGGATATTGGAGAAGATGATCCTTATAATGATAATGTTATATCTTCTCATATTGCACCTTATCCTTTAAATAATTCAAATAATCTATATACTACAATGGATAATGCAAATATAAGAGATATAAATACTGTTAATTCTTATCTCAATGGATTGTCTTTTGTTTCCGGACTTGACTATGAAAAAGTTGAAAGTGCAAGAAAATTATCTTCTAACGAATATACATTTAACAGCAAAATGGGATTTATTTCTCTTAATAGTTATCTTACTTCCGACCAGGTGTTGGCTGTGGCTTATCAATATACTATTATCGGTGATACAACAACCTATCAGGTTGGAGAATTTTCAAATAGTGGAATCAGTGCTCCAAAAACACTTATTGTAAAACTGTTGAAAAGTACAGCCCTAAACACTAAAATTCCAATGTGGGACTTAATGATGAAAAATGTTTACTCTATCGGTGCTTATCAGGTAAACAGTCAGGATTTTAGATTAAATGTATTATATTCTGATGATAGAAATGGCGTTCTCGTAGGATACATAAGTGAAGGAGTTATAAGTGGAATACCATTAATAAGAGTTATGGGATTAGACAGATTAAATATACAGTTAGACCTGACACCGGATGGTGTATTTGACTTTATTGACGGGGCTCAGGAAAATGGAGGCACAATACAGGCATCAAACGGAAGAATATTTTTTCCTGTGTTACAACCATTTGGCAAAGATTTAAGAGAAGCTATCAGCAACCCTGCTATAGCTGAAAAATACGCTTATGACTCATTATATACTTTAACAAAAAATGAAGCTCAGCAATATCCTGACAAAAACAAATTTATCCTTGAAGGAACTTACAAATCCTCATCCAGCTCTGAAATATCTCTCAATGCAATGAATGTGCCGCAAGGTTCTGTTAAAGTAACAGCAGGAGGAATACCTCTGACTGAAAATGTAGATTATACTGTTGATTATACACTGGGAAGAGTAAAAATAATTAATGACGGTATTTTAAATTCAGGAACACCTATCTCTATATCCCTTGAAAGCACTTCTTTGTTTAATATTCAAACAAAAACTCTTTTAGGAACACATCTTGACTATGTTGTAAACAAGGACCTAAACATTGGAGCAACCATCCTTAATTTAACCGAACGTCCAATGACACAAAAAATAAACTTTGGCAATGAACCTATTTCTAATACTATATGGGGCTTAAACGGAACATATCAGACAGAATCAAGATTTATTACAAAAATGATAGACAAACTACCTTTTATTAATACCAAAGCTCCTTCAAAAATTACATTTGACGGAGAATTTGCTCAATTAATACCGGGACACTCAAGAGCCATTGGAAAAGGTAGCCAGGGAACATCTTATATTGATGATTTTGAAGGAAGTAAATCATCTATTGACTTAAAAAATGTAGGTGCATGGTTTTTGTCCAGTGCACCTCAGGGACAGATAAATTTTCCGGAAGCTGATATAGATTCCTCTTTAGCTTACGGATTTAACAGAGCCAAACTATGCTGGTATGTTATAGACCCTCTGTTTAACAGAATGAGCAATCTTACTCCTCAACATATAAAAGATGATAAGACACAACGGTCTAACCATTTTGTCCGTGAAGTCATTGAAACAGAGGTCTTTCCAAACAAAGAAAACCCAAACAATATACCAATAGATATTGCTGTTCTTAATTTGTCTTTTTATCCTGACACAAAAGGTCCTTACAATTATGATGTTCAACTTTCACCTTATTCAAAAGGAATAGATGCTAACGGCAATTTGTTATCTCCTGAAACAAGATGGGGCGGAATTATGAGAAAAATAGTAACAACTGACTTTGAAGAAACAAATGTTGAATATATTGAATTCTGGATGATGGATCCTTTTGTATATTCTGATGGACAAAATGGAAATCCTTTACATTCAGGCGGATATCTTTACTTTAATCTTGGTGATATATCAGAAGACGTACTTAAAGATTCACGCAAAAGTTATGAAAATGGATTACCTGTCTCTGAAACAGTTGAAAATGTTGATACTACTATATGGGGTAGAATTCCTACTCTTCAGCCCTTAACAAATTCTTTTGATAATGAGCCAAGATCAAGAGAATTTCAGGATGTCGGATTTGATGGATTAAGAAATCAGGATGAAAAGCTATTCTTTAATACTACATATATCCAAAAAATAGCGGATACTTACGGGACAAATTCCCAAGCTTATACAAGTGCATATAACGACCCTTCAAATGATGATTATCATTATTTTAGAGGTGGTGATTATGATAGCGAACAAAAAAGTATCCTTGACAGATATAAAATATATAATAATATGGATGGTAACTCTCCTACATCAGAACAATCGCCAGAAAGTTATCCTACTTCTTCAACTACACTACCTAATATAGAAGACATTAACCGTGATAACACTTTGAGTGAAGCAGAAAGATATTATCAATATAAAATTGCTCTTAAGCCCGATAAAATGCAGGTAGGCGAAAATTATATTACTGATGTTTATGAAGCTACTACTCACGAATTACCAGATGGAACTAAAAAAAATGTTAAATGGTATCAGTTTAAAATACCTATACATAGTCCTGATAAAGTTGTTGGAAATATACAAGGATTCAAATCTATAAGATTTATGCGAGTATTTTTTAAAGATTTTATTGAACCTATACATTGTAGATTTGCAACATTGGAACTTGTAAGAGGAGAATGGAGAAAATATAATTTTTCTTTGCTAACACCAGGCGAATATATACCAAGCGATGATTGTGAAACCACTTTTGACGTATCAACAGTAAATATTGAAGAAAATGGCAAAAAAATCCCTGTTAATTATGTGTTACCACCTGACATTGAAAGAGAAATATATAACAATACTACTAGCCTACAAAAAATGAATGAACAATCATTATCATTAAAAGTTATTAATCTTTGCGATGGCTTTGCACGCGCTGTATATAAAACCTGCGACTTAGATGTCCGTCAATACAAAAAATTTAAAATGTATGTTCATGCTGAAGCTTTAAAAGGAGACCAGACAATTAGAAATAATGAGTTAACTGTATTCTTACGTTTTGGAACAGATTTTACTAACAACTATTATGAATATGAAATACCTTTAACTTTAACACCTGAAGGAGTATATGATAATAATGATGAAGAAAACAGAAAAATTGTCTGGCCTGAAAATAATAGTTTCCTTGTAGATTTTGAAGCACTTTTAGATGTTAAGCAAGAAAGAAATATAAAAATGCGGGAATCCGGGTCAACAATTACTTTAACTATGCCATATATAAAAAATATAGGAAATAATAAAATTACAGTTGTTGGAACTCCAAATATAAGCTCTATCAAAACCATTATGATTGGTATTAGAAACCCTAAAAAAAAGACCCTGACAGATGGCGACGATATGTTACCCAAAGGTGCAGAAGTATGGGTGAACGAACTTCGCTTAACTGATTTTAACGAAAAAGGCGGATGGGCAGCTATAGCAAGAGTTAGTGCAAATCTGGCGGACTTAGGCAACATTGCCATTGCCGGAAATAAAAGCACACCAGGATTTGGTAGTATTGAAAAAAAGATAAACGAAAGACAAAAAGAAAACATCACTCAGTATGATATTGCTACTAACTTAGCATTAGATAAATTTTTACCTGAAAAAGCTGGTTTAAAAATACCTATGCACTTTGACTATTCGGAGATATTTAGTAACCCTCAATATAATCCGTTAAATCCTGATATTGACTTTAAAGAGGATTTAAAAACCTATTCTACAAAAGCTGAACGTGATTCCATAAAACACCTTTCACAGGACTATACCAGAAGAAAAAGTATAAACTTTATGAACGTAAGAAAAATTAAAACAGGAAAATCATCAAAATCTCATATATACGACGTTGAAAACTTTGACCTTACCTATGCTTATTCAGAAATATTTAAAAGAAATGTTGATATTGAATATGATATTAAAAAAACATATAAAGGAGCTTTGGGATATAGTTTTGCCAACAACCCTAAAAAAGTTATGCCTTTTTCTAAAATAAAATTCCTGACAAAACACAGATCTTTAAGATTAATAAAAGATTTTAATTTTTATTATATGCCTAAAATGCTGTCTTTCAGAACAGATCTTGACAGACAATATAATGAACAATTATTACGTAACAAAAGTTCGGCAATAATTAATATAGACCCAACTTATGTTAAAACATTTACATGGAACAGATTATATAACTTAAAATATGACCTTGCATCATCTCTTAAAATTAATTTCTCGGCAAATGCTAATGCCCGAATAGACGAACCAGCAGGAAAAATAGATAAAGACGATGCTGACTATAAAGAAAAAAGGGACTCTATACTGCATAATATTTATGACTTTGGCAGGATAACCGTATATAATCAGAAACTTGATGTTGATTACAGTATTCCTATTAGTAAAATTCCTTTACTTAACTGGATAAACTCAAGTGCCAGATATAGCGGAGAATATCACTGGACAGCAGCACCTCTTTCTATTAAAGAACTTGGAAATACAATTGAAAATTCAAATACAAAACAACTTAATGGAAATGCTAATCTGATAACTCTTTATAACAAAATTAATTATTTGAAAGAACTAAACAAAAAACAAAGACCAAAAAATATTGCACCAAAAAATATGCTTGAAATGGAAGCAGCACAAGAAGATACAACCGAAGCACCAAAAATTAATTATCTTAAATTAATAGTTGATAATACATTAAAAATATTAATGGGAGTAAGAAATGTTTCTGCTTCATATTCTGAAAGCAATGGAACCTTACTGCCGGGCTTTATGTCTTCACCGGTAGCTTTGGGTATGGATTGGAATTCTATGGCTCCGGGAATGGACTTTGTCTTTGGAAGCCAACGTGATATCAGAGATGATGCTGCTAAAAACGGATGGCTGACAACAAATTCTGTATTTAATTCTGCATATATGACAAAATATACTCAAAACTTATCCTTACGAAGCACAATAGAACCTATTACTGACTTCCGCATAGAACTAACTGCCAACAGAAACTTCGCCCAAAATCATCAGAACTATTTTAGAGTTTATGAAAATGGCGATTGGGAGAAATTTTCTTCTGTGGAAACAGGTAGTTTTAGTATCTCTTATATGACTATAAATACAGCATTTATTAAAAATGAAAAAGACCATTCAAATAAAATTTTTGAAAACTTTAAAAAATATAGAATTACAATAGCTGAGAGATTAGCTAATAATAACTCCAACAACTGGAAACATACTTTTATGTTAGATACTGTTAGTGGCATAAACTATCCTTCCGGCTATGGACCTACTTCACAAGACGTTTTGATACCGGCTTTCCTGGCAGCATATTCAGGCCAAAATCCTGATGACATTGGATTATCCCCTTTCCCAAAAATTCCAAAGCCAAACTGGAGAATAACATACAACGGACTATCAAAAATTAAATTCCTTAAAAAATATTTTAAATCTGTAAATCTCGGACATGCTTACCGTTCATCATATAACGTAGGTTCATATACCACAAATGTCCTTTATAAAGAAGATGAAGATGGATTCCAAAAAATAAGAGATGAATTAGGCGAAAGAAACTTTATCCCTGAAAGAGAAATAAACCAAATATCTATTACTGAGCAATTTAGCCCTCTTATAAATATAAATATGACATGGAATAACAGTATGCTAACAAATTTTGAAATAAAAAAAACAAGAAATCTCTCTATGAGCTTTGCTAATAACCAACTTACAGAAGTAAGTAGTAAAGAAATAATTGTTGGCTTTGGATACAGAATAAAAAATGTTGTACTCTATGTTAAATCAATAGGTGGTGGAGGCAGAAAAAAACGACTGGAAAGCGATATAAATATCAAAGCAGATGTCTCTGTAAGAAACAATGAAACCGTATTAAGAAAACTTATTGAAAATTCCGACCAGATATCATCAGGACAGCAGGTAATATCTATTAATCTCTCTACTGATTATATGATAAGCGAACAGTTTACTATCCGCGCTTTCTTTGACAAAATTATCAATAATCCTTTTGTATCATCACAATACAAAAATTCAAATACCAATGCCGGCATTAGCATAAGATTTACACTCGCACAATAAATATAAATAAGTTCAGTATCGGTCAGGCCTGCTACCGCACGATTGTATCATGTGGTATTTATTTTTATTTAATAACAATAACATTATCTAATATTCCTTTTTCTTTTTGGCAATAATGTAAACTATCAATTATTATATCTTTATATTCGTTTCTTGTAAATACATCTAACCATTCAACTACTGCAAAACTAACAAAATAAACTCCTTCTGGATTATGAAATTTGTAATTACTACTCATGAGTCAAATGTAATAAAAATAATAATTTTTATTAACTGAACATTAAATTATTATTTATGTTTATAAACCACACGATACAATCGTGCGGTAGCGGGTTTGAGAACACCAACAAATTAAATAACCGTTTTAACGGTTTAATTTTTTAAAAAAAATATGATTTTTTATACTGTACTCATAAATATATAAGGGGACTTCTATTAAAAATATATATAAACAGGCATTTCAAAATTAAACAATGGCAGGAATCTATATACATATTCCTTTTTGCAAAAAAAAGTGTAATTATTGCAACTTTTTTTCTTCTATAGCATTAAAAAAAAAGTCAGAGTTTATTGATGCTTTATTAAAAGAAATAGAAATACAAAAAAATTATCTTAACAAAGAGACAATAAAAACCATTTATTTTGGAGGTGGAACACCTTCGCTCCTATCACAAGATGAAATAAATAAAATAATTGATAAACTACATAAATATCATACAATAGATAAAAATGCTGAAATAACATTAGAAGCTAATCCTGACGACTTAACCAAAAATAAAATAAAAAATTTAAAAAATACATCTGTAAATCGTCTTAGTATTGGTGTTCAATCATTTTTTGACCAGGACTTAACATTCCTTAGCCGTATTCATAATGCAAAACAATCTTATAATGCAATAAAATATAGTCAGGATGCAGGATTTGACAATCTAAATATAGACCTTATCTATGCTATACCTAACTTATCAAACAAAAACTGGAAAGAAAATTTAAACATTAGCTTCTCTTTACAAATTCCTCATATTTCATCTTATAATCTTACCGTAGAGGATAAAACACTGCTTTATCTTTTTATCAAAAAAAATAAATTAAGCCCTGTCTCTGAACAGCAAAGCATAGAACAATACAAAATCTTATTGAAATTGATGGAAAAAAATAACTATATCCACTATGAAATATCAAATTTCTGCAAAAAAGACCGTCTCTCAAAACATAATACAAATTACTGGCTGCATAAAAAATATCTCGGATTAGGTCCTTGTGCACACTCATTCAATATTATATCACGACAATGGAACATTGCTAATATCACCAAATATATACAATCAATGCAGAACCAAACAAAAACTTTTGAAAAAGAAATATTATCCCTAAACCAAAAATATAATGAATATATATTGACATCACTCAGAACTATGTGGGGATGTGATATTGACTTTATCAAAAATAATTATGGTAAAAAGTATTATAACAATTTTTTAAAAGAATCTTTACAATATATTAAAAACAATTCTCCTCAGATGAATAGAATAAAAAACATCTTTTTTTTAACTCAAAACGGGGAATTATTTGCAGATAAAATTGCTTCGGACTTATTTGTTGTTGATAATTAGTGTTTGTTCATAAAGTCAAAATTTATCAGTCGGACGCCTGACCCCGCTACCGCACGATTGTATCGTGTGGTATTTATTTTTATTTAATAACAATAACATTATCTAATATTCCTTTTTCTTTTTGGCAATAATGTAAACTATCAATTATTATGTTTTTATATTCGTTTTTTT
>Ga0265594_1001444_pt1 | contig 18345 bp, 13 predicted proteins | sample saktaG_11_FD_190147 | JGI IMG/M metagenome (GOLD analysis project Ga0265594, IMG submission 190147) | Saline water microbial communities from Sakinaw Lake, British Columbia, Canada - sak_2011_5_24_80m | ecosystem: Environmental > Aquatic > Non-marine Saline and Alkaline > Saline ... | reverse complement strand
CTGCTGATACCTTTATTGCTGATTTGGCTGTAGCGGTTAATGCCGAATTTATTAAGTCAGGATCAATGTCGCGTTCAGAACGAGTGGAGAAATATAATCGGTTGATGAAGATTGAGAGCGAAGTGTTGTGATAAATAACAGTTAGCAGATAACAGATAACAAAAAGACCATCGTTTGAGGTGGTTTTTTTATATTGCTAGGTGTTTTGGTTAAAGAGAAGTAATAGCACACGGATTTAACGGATTAAACAGATTTGAACGGATTTATTTAATGTCGTGTGTCGTGTTTTCCTCCCAAGGTGGATCCGCCTTCAAGACCGCCTTGGGTGGTGGGAGGTGGGCGGAATGTGTTTAGGTCGTCAGGCCGTGTGTTTTCGTGTCTTCGTCCCGACGTTTTGTCGGGATAAAGTGTTTTTGTGTTAATGCTTGAATCATTATCCAAATTGCGTTATAATATACCCAAAGATTATTTTATGGTGACAAAAGAAAAAAAGGTCAAAAAACTTAAAATTATCAAAAAACGTCCAACTTTGCTAATTATTTTGGACGGCTTTGGTTTGGCTAGTGATGAGAATAAGGGTAATGCTATTACTCCCAAGACCGCCCCACATATCTTTGAATATATAAAAAAATATCCTAGTTCTACCCTAAAAACTTTTGGTGAATATGTTGGTTTATTTAAAGGCCAGCAGGGGAATTCTGAAGCTGGTCATATCAATATCGGCGCTGGTAGAATTGTAAAACAAGATTTGGTAAAAATTTCTGAAGCAATTCATGATGGTACTTTTTTCAAAAATGAGGCATTTCGTCAGGCTATTTATCATGTAAAAAAATATAACACAGCTGTTCATTTGATGGGTTTATTGACTGATGGTAATAGTGCCCATGCTCACCCCGAACATTTGTATGCGATGTTAGAATATTTTAGGCGTAATGATATTAAAAAAGTTTATTTGCACCTATTTACCGATGGTCGTGATTCATCACCTCATGGGGCAACAGAATTTTTACATGAGTTGCGAGGTCATATGTTGTCAAATGAAAAAATCGCTACAATTACCGGGCGTTTTTATGCCATGGATAGAAACAAAATTTGGGAAAGAACTAGACAGGCCTATGATGCAATAGTTTTGGGTAAGGGTTGCGTTGCTTCTAGCGCCGAAGATGCTTTATCACAATCATATAATCGTGATGAGACGGATGAATATTTATGTCCGACTGTTGTTGTTGAAAATAAAAAACCAGTAGCCACAATAAAAGATAATGATGCTATTTTCTTTTTTAATGCACGTAGTGATAGGGCTAGACAAATTACAAAGGCATTTGTACAAAAAGATTTTAATAAATTAAATCCTGGCTCATTTAAAAGAAGTAAATATCCCCAAAATATTCGTTTTGTGGCTATGACTGATTTTGGGCTTGATTTAGTGGGTATTTTTACTGCTTTTCCTAGTCCGGATATTACCAATTGTTTACCAGCAGTAATTGATGGTCATTATCAACAACTTTATATTTCCGAAACAGAAAAATATGCCCATGTTACTTATTTTATAAATGGTGGTTTTGCCGATCCACTAAATGGCGAAAAAAGGGAATTAATAAAATCTCCACCAATCAGATCTTATGCTGACGAACCGCAGATGAATACCAAATTAATGACAGAAAAAATAATTAAATATTTAAAAGGCGATACTTATAATTTTATTTGTGTTAATTTTCCTAATTCCGATATGGTTGGCCATACGGGAAATTTTTTGGCTGGTAAAAAAGCTATCAAAGTGGTAGATAATGCAGTTAAAAAAATTATTGATACTTTGCTTACCAAGGATGGACAAGCCTTAATTATTGCTGATCACGGCAATGCTGAAGAAATGATTAATAACGTTACTGGTGAAATGATGACTGAGCATACTACCAATTTAGTTCCCTGTATTTTAATTAGTAAAAATAACAAAGGAGTTAAATTAAAAAATGGTATTTTGGCCGATGTTGCCCCAACTTTGTTAAAAATGATGAATATTGACAAGCCAGAAGAGATGACGGGAAGATCTTTAATTTGAAATATTATCTTGACATGCTCTCCCCCTATTAGGGGGAGGCGACACGAAGTGACGGTGGGGGTCTTTAGTACTTCGGACAGTATTTTAAGAATTAAATAACTATAAAAAAAGCACGTAGTTTTGGCAGACCCCCTCACCACTGCGTGTGCGCTCCCCCTGATAGGGGGAGAGCTATCGTTGTAATAATTTATGAAACGACCAAAACCACTAGTACTCGCGATTCTCGACGGTTGGGGTGTGGCACCAGAAGATGAAGGTAACGCTATCCGTTTGGCCAAAACTCCAAATTTTGATCGGTTTATACGCGAGTATCCAGCCATGACGTTAAGTGCTTCGGGAAATGAAGTCGGTCTTATGTTTGGCGAAATGGGCAATTCAGAAGTTGGTCATTTGAACATTGGCGCGGGTCGGGTTTATTATCAAACTTTGCCTCGCATCAATCGTTCAATTGTTGATAAAAGTTTTTTCAAAAATAAAGCTTTGCTTTCGGCTACAGACTCTGCCAAAAAAAATAAATCAGCTCTACATTTAATCGGTTTAGTTAGTCCAGGTAATGTTCACGCCAGTCAAGAACATTTATTTGATTTATTAAAATTATGTAAATTGGAAAAAGTTAAAGAAGTTTATATCCATGCTATTTTGGATGGTCGCGATACGACACTTGATTCAGGGATTGATTTTATTAGAATTTTGCAAGAAAAAATAAAAGAATTTGGTCGTGGTAAAATTGCAACAGTTTCCGGACGTTTTTATGCTATGGATAGAGACAACCGTTGGGACAGAATAGCCAAGGCCTACAATGCCATGGCTCTAGGTAAGTCAGATCAATATTTTACAGATCCAGAAGAGGCCATTCAAGCATCCTATGATAAAAAAGTTTATGATGAAGAATTTGTGCCAATAGTAGTTGGTAAGGAGGGCAAGCCGACGGCCGTGGTCAAATCAGGGGATTCAATTATATTTTTTAATTATCGACCCGATCGAGCCAGAGAGTTAACTAAGGCTTTTATTTTGCCGGGTTTTTCCAAATTTGAGAGAGAATATATCAAAAATTTGAATTTTGTGACAATGACCGAGTATGAAAAAGAATTGCCAGTGACAGTGGCTTATCCACCGCAAGTGGTTAATAATTGTTTAGCTGAAGTTTTGAGTGACAATGGCCTCAAACATTTTCATATTGCGGAAACAGAAAAATATGCGCACATTACTTTCTTTTTAAATGGCACAGTGGAAGATCCTTTTCCAGGAGAAGACCGAAAAATTATTTCTTCACCCCAAGTTTCCTCTTACGACAAGGTGCCGGAAATGTCAGCCCCACAAATTACCAAAGAAGTTGTCAAAGCAATTGAGTCAGACAAATATGATGTGATTTTATTAAACTATGCCAATGCTGATATGGTTGGTCATACCGGCAATGTCAAAGCAGCTATGAAAGGAATTGAAGAAATTGACAAAGGTATTGGTAAAATTGCTGATTATGTTTTGGCTAAAGATGGAGTAATGCTTATTACGGCCGATCATGGCAATGCCGAAGAAATGATAAATTTACAAACTGATTCTTTGTACAAAGAACACAGCACCAATCCGGTACCATTCATTATTATCGGCAACAAATATAAAGGCGAAGCTGGCCCAACTGGCGATCCAATTGATGGTGATTTAAGTTTGTTGCATCCAGTTGGTATGTTGGCTGATATCGCCCCAACCATCTTAAAAATACTTGATATCGACAAACCAGAGGAGATGACAGGACGAAGTTTAATTTAAAATTTTTCTTCAATGTGCTCTCCCCCTTTCAGGGGGAGCACACGACGTTAGTCGGTGAGGGGGTCTGGAGAAGCTGGAATAAAGATTTTAAATTATAAGCTCTATCCGATAGGGGGAGAGCTAAATTTAGTAAACAAAAAACTGTGCTTTCTGCACAGTTTTTTAATTCACTATTTTTTTTCTAATGTGCTCTATAATTTCCTCTTCAACTTGCTTTAAATTTTTGCCGGCGATAATAACAGTGGCTTGTTTTTTGTCGCCAATTACCATCGGATATGGACGTAATAATTCTTCAGCATTGTAATCTCTAGAAGCATCTAAGATGACATGAATGCGAGGGGTTTTTTCAGTGTCTTCGCTTTGTTCGTGCAAGAGTAAAATTAATTTTGCTTCTGGTGAATTGCTGATAATTTCATCAACTATTTCATACAAATCATTAGAGTGGGCACCAGATCTGATAAAATCATCACGTGTAATTATGGTTGAAACTAATCCTAAACTTTTGTCATATTGCAAATGAGTCAAAGCTTGACCCCAAAGTTTTAGAGTTGATAAACTGCGAGTGCGGTAGAGATTTTGGACAATATAATCACGATCAGCTCCGAGATGCATCAATTTGCTGGCTAGTTGCAAAGTTTGTGGACGGATATTGCCAGTTTTGAAACTGCGAGTATTTACAATCATGCCAGTCAGTAGGGCAGTGGAAATTTCTTCATTAACATTTTCTGCTTGCCAGTTTTGCAACAAGTTGAATAAAACCTCAGCATTAGAAGTGGCAGTAATGTCTATAATATTTATATGACCAAAGTGAGAATTATTTGGATTGTGATCCAGATTAATTATTGGGCATTTATAAAAAAACTCAGTATTGTTTTGATACAGAGAACCAAGTTGATCCAATTCTTGTGTCCCAATTACAAAAATAACATCATATTTGAAATCGGATTGAGCTGTACGGATATCTTCTTTGGTTAGGTAATTATTTTTCGGAGTGATAAAGATTCTTAGTTTGCCATCTTGATTATCATAGCTAAGTTCTTGAACCCCAGTTTTGGCGGTATCTACGGTGATAATAAATTTTTGTAAATGATCCAAAGATTGTCTTATAAATTTAATTTTTTTGAGGAATTTTAGTTGTTGGGGTATGACAAAATTTTCACAAACCATCTCAGCTCTTTTTCCCAGTTTTTCCAAAAAAGAAAACAGAGCGATTGCACTAGCCATAGCGTCGCCTTTGTCATTTTTTGGAAAAGTAATCAGAATGTTCTTCTTATCTTCTAAAATTTTATTCAATTGTCCAGCATAATCATTCATAACATTTAAATACCTAAACAGACAAGCCCCCTCAATCAATTAGGGTTAGATGATTAATAAATTATTTTCCGCTTTTTATCCCTATTTTGTTGGTTTTACGGAATAGAGCATTATACCAAATATACGAAAATATGTCAATTTAGCCGAAAAGATGTGGTTGTGGATAAGAATTTGGCTAAAATTAGGGCTTTCTTGCTTTTTTCAGCTGGATGTTGTAAAATATAATTAATTCTGACGAAATTCAGATTATTAATTTTATGTTGAAAGAACTGCCAAAAGCCTACGAACCTCAACAATATGAAGACAATATTTATAAGCTCTGGGAAGAGTCGGGTTTTTTTGTGCCCGAGGCGCATCCGCATTGCTGTGCCCGCCTTGGGCTGGGGGAGGATAATCCCGATAATCGGGAACCATACTCTATAATGATGCCACCCCCAAATGTGACTGGTGTTTTACATCTCGGGCATGCTTTAGAAAATAGTTTGATGGATTTGTTGGCGAGATTTCAGCGCATGAGAGGCAAGAAAGTTTTGTTGCTTCCAGGTACAGATCATGCGGCCGTTGCTACTCAGGCCAAAGTAGAAAAAAATTTGGTAAAATTAGGTATTAAAAATCCACGTGAACATTTTGGGCGTGATAGTCTTTTGGAAAAAATTCGTGAATATGCAGAAGACTCTAAGTCTACTATTTTAAGCCAGATAAAAAAAATGGGAACAAGTTGTGATTGGTCAAGATTGGCATATACCTTTGATGAAGATCGTGGTAAGGCAGTAAATGAAGTATTTAAAAAAATGTATGATGACGGACTTATTTATCGGGGTTATAGAGTGATAAATTGGTCGGTCAAAGGTCAGTCAACCTGTAGTGATGATGAGCTTGTTTATATTGATCGTAAGGCAAAGTTTTATACCTTTAAATATAGTAAAGATTTTCCATTTACCATTGCGACGACTCGTCCGGAAACAAAACTAGGCGATACCGCTGTTGCTGTAAATCCAAAAGATAAGAGATACAAAAAATATATTGGACAAACATTTAATGTAAATTTTTGTGGTGTTGATTTGAAATTAAAAATTATTGGAGATGAACATGTTGATCCAGAATTTGGTACTGGAGCGCTTGGTGTCACCCCAGCCCATAGCCCAATTGATTTTGAAATGTATGAACGCAAAAAAGCCGAAGGTGATGAAATTAATTTAATACAGGTTATTGGAGAAGATGGAAACATGACTCCTCAAGCTGGTGTTGAATTTACAGGTAAGACAGCACTTGAAGCCCGTGAATTGGTTGTGGAAAAATTAAAAGCACAGGGTTTGCTTGAAGCGGAAGAAGAGATTGACCAAAACGTCGGCACATCTGATAGGTTTGGTGATGTTGTAGAAGCATTACCAATGACCCAATGGTTTGTGGCCGTCAATAAAGAGATTCCTGGTCGTGGTAAAACTTTGAAACAATTAATGAAAGAAGCTGTTTTAACTGGACACAATGGTGATAAAAATCAAAAAATTAGTATTACACCAGATCGATTTGAAAAAATTTATTATAATTGGATAGATAATTTGCGTGATTGGTGTATTAGTCGGCAAGTTTGGTGGGGGCATCAAATACCGGTTTGGTATAGAAAGACAGGGGAGAATACCCCCTCTCCTTTACAAGGAGAGGGACGGGGTGAGGTATTCGTTGGTGCTAATCCGCCAGCTGATGTGGAAGATTGGAAGCAGGATCCAGATACTTTGGATACCTGGTTTAGTTCTGGTTTGTGGACATTTTCTACATTGGGCTGGCCAGAAAAAACTAAAGATTTAGAAACTTTTCATCCGACTAGTTGGATGCAAATGGGTCATGAAATTTTATTTTTTTGGATGGCCAGAATGATTTTGATGTCTACCTATGTGTTGGACGAAATTCCTTTTAAAAACGTGTATATTCATGGAATGTTGCGAGATAAGGATGGTAAAAAGTTTTCAAAATCAGCTGACAATGGAGTTGATCCGCTTGAAGTAATAGAAAAATATGGAACAGACGCGTTAAGGCTTAGTCTTTTAAGTGGCATTACCCCGGGGAATGACAGTCGTTTTTATCTAGAAAAAGTGGAGGGGGCTCGTAATTTAGTAAACAAATTATGGAACATGTCTCGGTTTATGCTTATGAATATTGGCGAGCCAAAGATTGATGTAGATAGACCAGAAGCCAAAACTTTGGCTGATAAGTGGATTTTGGAAGAATTAGAAAATGTAAAATATAAAGTAGGTAATGGTTTTGATACTTTCAACTTTTCTTTTGCGGGTGAACAATTACGAGATTTTACTTGGAATGAATTGGCTGATTGGTATTTGGAAATTGCTAAAATTGAAGGAAATAAAAGTGAAATTTTAAATCATATTCTAAATACTGTTTTGAAACTCTGGCATCCATTTATGCCATTTGTGACTGAAGCAATTTGGCAAGAAATATATGAAGGTAATTTACTGATGGTCGCTAAGTGGCCAGAATGTATAAATAAAATTGAAAAAGTTGATGATTTTGATTTGATAAAAAATACTATTACAGGAATTCGTTCACTCAAAGCCGACTATAAGATTGATTCAGTCAAAAAATTAAATGTGGTTATTTCAGCAGGTGATAAAAAAGACATACTAGAAGAAAATGCTGAAGTAATAAAAGGTCTAGCTCGTCTAGAAAATTTACAAATAAACCAATCGGCTAATAAACCAATTAACCATGTGGCTTTTGTTGAATTGGGTGTAGAAATATTCGTGGATCTTGAAGGTATTGTTGATTTTGCCAAAGAAAAAGAACGTATAGGAAAAGAAATAAAACAACTTTCGGGCTATGTGATGGGACTTGATAAAAAATTGTCTAATAAAGATTTTGTGGTCAATGCTCCAGCCGAAGTAATAGAAAAAGAAAATATAAAATTAAATGAGGGCAAAATGAAATTAGAGAAATTAAATAAGCAATTAGAAAATTTAAAATAATTTTTATGAAAATAAATACCGATGCAAAATTGATAGAAGAATTATTGACTCGTGGGGTAGAAAATATTTACCCAACCCGTGAATTTTTGGATAGTAAATTAAAATCTGGCGAGCAACTCGCATTATATACTGGTTATGACCCAACTGGACCAACTCTTCACATTGGGCATGGAATTACTTTGCTCAAACTTAGTGATTTTCAAAAATTGGGCCATAAAATTATTATGCTTATTGGAGATTTTACTGGTATGATTGGCGATCCAACTGACAAGGCTTCCACTCGTCAAAAACTTACTCGCGAACAAGTATTAGAAAATGCTAAGGAGTATAAAAAACAAGCTTCTGCTATTTTGGATTTCAAGGGAGATAATCCGGTGGAAATAAAATATAATAGTGAATGGTTGGCTAAATTAAATTTTGCAGATGTATTGGAATTAACTTCTCATTTTACAGTACCGCGTTTACTTGAGCGAGATATGTTTCAAGAACGGTTAAAATCAGGCGGAACTATTCATTTACATGAATTTTTATACCCAGTAATGCAAGCATATGATTGTGTAGTTATGGACGTGGATGGTGAGGTTGGTGGTAATGATCAAACTTTTAATATGCTCGCTGGTAGGACTTTAATGAAAGATTTAAAAAATAAAGAAAAATTTGTTATTGCTGGTAAACTTCTTACAGATGATAGTGGCAAAAAAATGGGTAAGACCGAAGGTAACATGATTGCTTTTTCTGACACTCCAGAAGATATGTTTGGTAAAGTCATGCGTTGGAATGATGAAATGATTGTATCTGGTTTTGAAATTTGTACGCGCCTGCCAATGGAAGAAGTAAAAGAAATTGAAGAAAAATTAAAAGCCGGAGAAAATCCACGTGATGCCAAATTGAAGTTAGCTTTTGAAGTTACTAAAACTTTTTTGAGTGAAGAAGCTGCCAATCAAGGTCAAGCTCATTTTGAAAAAGTAATCCAAAGCAAAGATCGGCCGGATGAAATTCCAGAAATCAGACCAACTTCATATAATATTGTGGATGTTTTGGTTGAAAGTAAATTGTGCAAAAGCAAATCAGAAGCCCGTCAGATGATTGAACAAGGTGGAGTAAAAGTAAATGATGAGAGCATTGAATTATTTGATTTTGAAACCAAAGCCGGTGATGTGGTGCAAAAAGGCAAACGTTTCTTTGTTAAGATTGTATAATGTATAATACGTAATGTACAATTTATAATTCGTTCTAATCCGTTTGATTTGTTAAATTCGTGTATCTATAAACTATGTTAGAAAAAGTCGAGTTAAAATTAAAAGATCTTTTAAAAAAAGCCGGTGTCACCAGTGAGATTGAGTTTAGCAAACCACCAAAACCAGAGATGGGGGATATTGCTTTTGGTTGTTTTGATTTAGCAAAGGAACAAAGTAAAAATCCGAATGAAGTGGCAAAGGAATTGGCGGAGCAGTTGCAAGATGTAGAAACGCGATTAATCGCGTCTGTACAAGCTTTCGGCCCTTATGTAAATTTCTTTTTTAACACTAGCGAACTAGCCAAGTTGATTTTGGAAGAAGTGAATAAAAAAGATTTTGGTGTGCATAAATTGGGGAAGGACAAAAAAATAATGATAGAATTTGCTCACCCCAATACTCACAAAGCTTTTCATATTGGACATTTACGAAATATTACTACTGGCGAATCAATTGTAAGAATTTTGGAAAATGATGGTTATCAAGTTGTGCGAGCCAATTACCAAGGAGATGTTGGAATGCATATTGCCAAATGTTTGTATGGAATAAAACACGAACTTGGTACATGGGATATAGATGATGATAAATTTAAAACAATTGATGATAAGGTTAAATTTTTGGGTCAAGCTTATGCCTATGGTGGTACTGTTTTTGAAGAAGATGAAAATGCTAAAGAAGAAATTATAAAAATTAATGACAAAATATATTCTCAGACTGAAGATATAAAAGAAGTTTATAAAAAGACGAGACAGTGGAGTTTGGAATATTTTGATAAAGTTTACAAGCGGGTTGGGTCTCATTTTGATAGACTATATTTTGAATCAGAAGTTTTTGAACGGGCGATTGAAATTGTTAGACAAGGTGTAAACGATAAAATTTTTAGAGAAAGTGATGGAGCAATTATTTTTGAAGGATCAAAATATAAAGGTTTGCATGATCGGGTATTTATAAATAGCAAAGGTTTTCCAACCTATGAAGCCAAGGATTTGGCTTTGGCAGAAAAACAATTTGCTGAGTATAATCCCAATGATATTTATCATGTGGTAGCACGCGAACAGTCTGATTATTTCAAAGTAATTTTCAAAGCTCAAGAATTTACTCTGCCAGCCAGTCAGGGAAAACAGCATCACTTGGTTTATGGTTGGGTTAGTTTGAAAGATGGTAAAATGAGTTCCCGAACTGGTAAAGTAGTTTTGGGTGAGTGGCTGTTGGATGAAGTCAAAAAAAATATTTTAAAAATAATGGATAAAAGTGATGTCAAAAATAAAGTTGATGTAGCTGAAAAAGTTGCAATTTCGGCTGTTAAATATTCATTTTTAAAAACCGGTATTGCCAATGATATGCAGTTTGATATGGCTGAATCAATTTCAACAACAGGTGATAGTGGGCCATACTTATTGTATATCGTGGCGAGGATCAAGTCTATCTTAAAGAAGTCAAAAGTCATGCCCTTGGGGCATCAGTGTTTCCTGAAAAGCCAAAAGTCAAAAGTCGTGATTGATAAAATTGCTTTAGAGGAAAAAGAATTATTAATTAAGCTGTCAGAATTTGATGAAGTGACAAGCTTGAGTGCTCAGAGTTTGGATCCATCAAAAATTGCTAGATATTTATTTGAACTGGCACAGGCGTTTAACTCTTTTTATGAAAATTGTCCAGTACTTAAATCCGATGCGGATGCTATAGATTTCCGTTTATTTTTGATAGAAAAAGTAGAAAAGATAATGAGCAGGGGATTGTATTTACTTGGAATTGAGACGGTGGATGCTATGTAGGCATTGATTACATTGATTTAAAAATGATTTCACTGAAAAATCACCCCAAAGGGGTGATTTTTAATCTGTGGAATCTAAAATTAATCAGTGAAATCAATGCTTAGTTATCCACAGGTGCACTTTACAGTGCACCTGAAAAGGTGTACTATATACAGTGAGTGTCTAATAAAAAATATGCCTAAAAAAAACAAAGAAACAATTGAACGTATGGTTATAAAAATTCCCAAAGATATCGCGGATTATTTCCGGGTCACTTTTCCTCATGGCAAACGTAGTGATTTTGTGGCTCAATGTATTCTTGATTACAAGCAAAAGCGTGAGATTGAAGGTATGGAAGAAGAACTCCGTCAGGCCGGCAAAAAAAGACAATCATAATTTTGTATTTTCAAATTTAATTTATAATTATATGGTCGCAGAACATACCAGCGAACTTATAAATAGTTTGTCAAAAAAAGATAGACAATTTGTAGTCAATTTGATTGATAAAATGCATGCTGATCCAAGTTTGGTAAAAAGATTATGTGTTTTTGTTTCTCTGGCTGTGGGACAAGAAGAAGTTGATAGATTTATGGAAATGTCAGAAGAGTTTAGGGTGCAAGCTTGTGTGGAATATTTGGTAATTGCTATGGCTTCGGGAGATGTGAAGAGAAAAGAAATACAATCGCTTATTCATTAATCCTTCGTTACGCTCAGGATGAATTAATTTGGAATGATTTGTATGATGATGTGGTTACATTATCAAGAGTTAGACCATTAGTTTAATTATTAAATAAATTCTGAGGTAGGAAAGATCCTTCGCTACGCTCAGGATGTGTGTATAATATGAATTTTGATCTTGATAAAATGTATTGTGGAAAAATCAGACGAGGTGATATTTTTTTATATGAGGTTGCAGGTGATACATCAGTTCGAGCTCAGGACAAGGAAAAAGCTATAGTAATTTTACAAGATGATGTTTTGAATGAAGGTTTGCCAACTGTGGTTGGTGCGAGTGTTGAGCCTTATAAAAAAGACGAAAAAATTTTTGTTAATGAAATTTTGTTAAAAAGCAACGAGACTGGTTTGGGCAAAGATGGTATTTGTATGCTTCATAAAATTATAACTACAGACAGAAGATTATTGATTGCCAAAAAAGGCGAATTAAAACCAGAAAAATTACAAGCTATTTATAAAGCTTTGGATGCAAATTTGGGAAGGTTTAGAGATAATTAATTTTAATATCAATTAACACAATATTATTTGTGAAAATTGATGTAAAAAGTAATGTTTTGTTCTTTAAAATGGATTAGTTTATTTGGCAAGTCGTTTTCGTTTTGATTATTTAAATAATAATTAGGACGAAGGCGATTTTGCCTACAATTTTTCAAGGTTGGAGGTGTACTATGATAGTCTCTGAATTTCAGGCTGCCGTTTCTGGTGGAAGAGAGAAGTATGAGAGTATCTTCGAGAGTTTGTCCAAAGCGACCAAAGCAGATGAACGTCTGCGAGCGGTTGTTCTGGATGGAAGATTTTCGTGGACTCGAATTAGGGGTCTTACCGGCAAACGAGAGGCTGGTCTTCGTTGGCTCTACTGGGTCAGCATGCCGGTTCTTCTTGTTTTGGCCATGTGGTCGATTGTGAAGTACGTTCTGTACATCATGATCATCAGGCCCAAGGATCCAGCTCGGCGAGCTCTTGGTCCGGAACGGAACCTCTTCCTGTTTGATCGAGCACATTGGCTGCTTGAACGGACTAGGAATGGGGTTACTAGCTGGACAGCTCTCGCAGCGATTTACGCATCCCTTCTCGTCGTTAAGACTGAAAGGGGATTGCGAAAGTGGCTGGGATGGTTTTGGTTCAGTCAGCCTGAGGCTCAGGCTGTTCGGAACCGAGTGCTGGAGGTGCTTGACAACACCTACGGGCACTTGGAGAAGTGCTGGTCTCGGGGAGAGAAAAATCTTCAGGTTGTTTCATTGGCCGCTGGTTCGGCCGACGCTACGATCATGGCGGTTTATTTCTTTCTAGAACAGCATCCAGATGCTAGGCCTGGTGTGAAGCTCTTTCTGGTTGATATCAATCAGGATAGCCTCAACATGGCTGAAGATCAGGCTTGGGAGTTGGGGATTGATGATCTGCTTGTGACTTACTGCGAGAAGATTAGTGACTTCGCCGCTAGATCCGAGGTTCGGGGTAACTTTCACGTGGTTGAGATGAGCGGGTTTCTCGATTATCGTGGAAATAGGTCCTTCGTTTCTTCGTGTAACTCGGCTTGCCGTGTTCTCAGGGGCGACGGTCTTTTCATTGGGGCACAGATCGGTCCTTCACCTTGGTCTTGGGTGACTCGTTGGATCACTGGTTGGCCTGGTTTGATTCGTCGGACGCCAGATGAATTCCGTCGGCTTCTTTCCAAGACCGGGTTGGCGAAAATTCAGTGCCGGTTCCATACAGAACCACATGGAGTTTACACGATCGCGTTCTGCTGCGAAGATCAAATGCCTTAGTCCCGCTAGGGACGTACCATGCAGGCAGGGGGCTTCCAAAATATGCCTCAAGTCCATCTGGACAAGCATGGTAGTATATGGGATGTAGTGACTTATTCAAGTCGTTGTATTCTCTAAACATCGCCGGCGTTTCTCCAACGCCGCACTTCTATGAAAATATTTTTTATTTTTATAGAAGAATAAAAAAATGCATTGTAGTGCATTTTTTTGTTTTTTGTGGTAAAATATTATTATATATAACATTTGTATATGAATGCAGAAATTTGGTATTTTCCTATTGCCGCCATAGTCAATGCGTTTACCAGTGGTTTTTTAGGATTTTATATAATTTTTAAGGCTAATAGAAAAAAAATAAACTACCATCTTTTTATTTTTTGTCTTTCAGTTTCGCTTTGGAGTTTTGGATATTTTATCTGGCAGTTATCTAGCACCTCGACAATGGCTTTATTATTTTCCAGATTATTGATGATTCCAGCTATTTTTACTTCCATATTTTATCTACATCTAGTTTTAGTTTTTTTGGATTATGAAAATGTTAAAAAATATAAAATCTTGTTGAAGTTTTTTTATTACATTTGCTCTATCTGGGTTATTTTGGATGTTTTGGATATATTTTTTGGTACTGGTTTGTTTATAGATGGGCTTTATGCGGTCTCTTATTTTAAATTTTGGCCAACAGCAGGACTTACTTACATTTTCTTTATTATTTTTTTCATTTTTCATTTTTCATATGCTTCCTTTTTGTTATTTAAAAATTATTTTAAGAAAGTGGGAGACAAAAGAATGCAAATATTATTGATGGCTTTGGGTATGCTTTTAGGGTTTTTGGGTGGTAGTACAAACTATCCTTTATGGTTTGGTATCTATATTAATCCCTGGGGGAATATTTTGGTATCCGTTTATGTTGTCTTAACCGTATACGCGATGTTGAAGTATAGATTCCTGGATATCAAAGTTGTGGTAGCCGAATTATTTACAGGTTTAATTTTTATTATATTTTTGGTAGATGTATTTCTTTCAAATAGTTTGGTAGAGATAATACTTAGAGCAACATTTTTGTTGATAGGTACTTTTTTTGGTGTGTTACTTATCCGTTCTGTCCGTAAAGAAATTCGGCGTCGTGAAGAAGTCACCGAATTGGCGCACTCTTTGGAAAAAGCCAATTTGCGGTTGCAAGAATTGGATCGTCAGAAGACAGACTTTTTGTCTATCGCCTCGCATCAGTTGCGCACCCCGCTGTCAATTTTAAAAGGCTATATTGAATTAATAATTGATGGCGCCTATGGTAAACCAACCAAAAAAATTGTTGGTATTTTGAATGAAATGGACGAGAGTAACGAGCGGTTGGTAAAATTGGTTGATGAGTTTTTGGATATTACTCGGATTGAGCAAGGGCGGACTAAATTTGATTTTTCCAAATCAGATGTTAACAAAATAATTGAGAGTGTAGTCAAGGAATTGAAAGATCGTGGAGCAGACAAAGGATTAAAGATTGCATGGAAGGCAAGTAGCGAGCCGTTGAATGTGATGATGGATGAGGAAAAGATTCGACACGTGGTTTTCAATTTTGTGGACAACGCTATCAAGTATAGTGAAAAAGGCATTATCAAAGTGATTGTAGAAAAAAGTGAAGACAAGTTGATAGTAAAAGTAAAAGATCATGGTTTTGGTTTTGGCAAAGAAGACGAGGCTAATTTTTTCCAAAAGTTTTATCGCGGAAAAAATGTGATTGGTACCAATGTGAATGGTACTGGTTTGGGTATCTATGTTTGTAAAAAATTTATAGAAGCCCATAGTGGTAAAGTCTGGGCCAAAAGTCCAGGTCTTGATAAGGGGAGCGAGTTTGGGTTTTGGATACCGATGAAAGGGTTGGGAAACGAGGAAACAAAAGCCTGTAGGGTCGCTCTCCCCCTATCAGGGGGAGCAGACACGAAGTGACAGAGGGGGTCTGGAGAAGCTTGAAGAAAGATTTAAAATAATATTTTTTATATAGGCGATTATGGATTGTTTTATTACGTTACGTCAATAATACAAACTCTACAGCTCCGGCAGACCCCCTCACCGCTACGCGTGTGCTCCCCCTGATAGGGGGAGAGCATAGAGAGAGTGCACATTTTTTTTGGTTAACCCCGGGTGAAATAGAGGGGGGGGCAAACGAATAAATATTTTATTAATATTTTGTTAATATTTTACTAACATCTAATCATTTACCCCGATTTGCATATTTTTCAAAAACATTGTAATATATACATACTATAATTTTTAAAAGACAAAGTTATGTTTCAAAAATCAACACCAGAATTATCCAACCCAATCAGAGAATCAGACACAAAACATGTTCAAGATGATGTGGAAACTGTGGTCGGTCCTTCGGTAAAAGTGGAGGGTGATTTTGCTTCTGAGGGTAATATCGTAGTAAAAGGTATTGTTTCTGGTAGTGTAAAAACCAGCAAGACTTTGACAGTTGAAGATGGGGCTAAGATTTTTGCTAATGTTAGTGCTGGTGATGCCGTGGTTTCCGGTGGTATTAGGGGTAATGTAAAAATTGGCGGTAGGTTAGAATTAACCGAGACTGCGCAAATTCAAGGTGATGTTAATTGTGGTATTTTGAGTGTGGCTCCGGGTGCTTTGATGCAAGGAAAAATAACCATGAAAGGTGTCAATCTGAAAGACGAAGCATCGGAAAAACAAGATAAAAAAAGAATTAGCTTGGGTCGTACTCTGTCCAAAGCTGAGGAGGAGGAAAATACGGCTGAGTAGCAAGATAATTTTTTAGAAAAACCAGCCGTATGTACGTTTATTTATATGACAATTTTTTGCGTCAGAAGAAGTATGACTCAACCATCAAAGCCATGGAAACAAGGTTAACAGATTTTGGTATTGCTGGTAAAATAATTCGGTTACAAAATTTCACGGATGCCAAAGCGATTATAGAAGATGAGATAAAAAAAGGTGTTTCTGGTATTATAATAGTTGGTAATGATTCTACTTTTGGACATGTTTTGTCGCGGGCAGCCACCTGCGATGTTTTATTTGGCTTTTTGCCCGTAGGTTCGGGCAACCAAATTGCCGAAGTCTTGGGTATTCCAGTCGGAGTTGAGGCTTGTGATATTTTGTCCAAACGGCGCAAGGTAAAATTAGATGTTGGTTGGTTTAATAATCGTTATTTTGTTTCCAAACTTTATATTCCACCCAGCAAAATTACAGTAGAATATGATGAAAAATTCAAAGTTTCCACCAAAGACAAAGTGGAATTGGTAGTTTGTAATTTACAACCATTTGAATGGAAAGGCAAGGGCCAAATTCATATTATTCATCCCCAAGATGGCAAATTAGAAGCTTTTTTGCGACCAGTGACAGGCAAGGGTATTTTTAAAGATAAATATGAAGAACCAAGTATTTTTCCATTTCAAGAAATGATTGTTAGTTCTAGAAAACCTTTTACAGTTGAAGCCGATGGTAAACAATCAAAAGAAACCAAAATTAAAATTAAATTAGCTAGAAAAAGAGTGGAGATGGTGGTGGGACGTGAACGTAAGTTTTAAGTAGTTCAAATTTTATTCATAATTTAGGGCTGTTATAAAAATAACAGGTATCAAAATACAAAATACATGCCTGCCTGCCGGTAGGCAGGGAATAATATACAAAGATATAGAAAAAACTTGTATTTTATTCCGTGTATTTTGTATCTTGTTCATGCGCGGGTGGCGTAATGGTAGCCGCACTACCTTGAGGTGGTAGCGCTCGTAAGGGCATGGAGGTTCGACTCCTCTCCCGCGCACCAAAAAGATCTTTAAATCAAAGGTCTTTTTATATTTTAAAAAATTGATTATTCAAATTATTTATGATAAGATAAATATATATGGACATAAATCAACAAAAACAATTAGGTGCTTTTTATACACCCATACATACGGTTGAATATATGGTTGGGAAATTGACTGGTTTTGATAAAAGCAGTAAACTATTAGAACCGAGCGGTGGCGATGGTGCTTTTGTTTCTGTGGTTTTAAAAAATAAGTTATTAAAATCAGATCAAATAACTGTTTGGGATATAAATTTGGAGGTTAAAAAATGTTTAAATGAATTAGGTGTAAAGAATGTTATTATTAAGGATACACTTTTAAATACTAATATTGCTAACGATTCTCTTTTTGGTTGTGAACAGTTTTCTCATATTGTTGGCAATCCGCCGTATTTAAATAAACAAAGTGATTATATTAAAAAAAATAAACATAAATTAGGTAATATCTTTAATGAAATTGGAGCTAATGATACCTATGCGATGTTTTTATATCTAGGTTGTAAATTATTAAAAGATAATGGACAACTTTGTTTTATTGTTAGTGATACATATTTAACTTTGGGAATACATAAAAAATTAAGAAAATTTTTATTAAAAAATTATACTGTTAATGAAATAATACTTTGTTCAAAAAAACTCTTTAAAGATAGCGGGGCGTTAGTTAATACCAGTATTATTTATATAACCAATAAAAAAGCTAGTGATGATCACGCCGTCATTTTTAATGATTGTAGAGAGAATGAAGTTTATAATTATGATGGTAAAAAATATCAAACTATTCAAAAAAATATTTTGTCATATCCAGATTATGTTTTTGATTTTAATGGCGGAGCAAAGCTATTACGTAAAATTAACGAATTAAAAAAAATGGTTAATTATTTGGACGGTGGATTAGGTATGCATACGACTGATAATCGTAAATTTTTAGCCATTGC
>Ga0265594_1001442_pt1 | contig 18352 bp, 17 predicted proteins | sample saktaG_11_FD_190147 | JGI IMG/M metagenome (GOLD analysis project Ga0265594, IMG submission 190147) | Saline water microbial communities from Sakinaw Lake, British Columbia, Canada - sak_2011_5_24_80m | ecosystem: Environmental > Aquatic > Non-marine Saline and Alkaline > Saline ... | reverse complement strand
AGAATTTAATGTGTTATTTTTCTAAAAATTCTTCTGATGAAATTCCGTGTGGGAAATGCGAACACTGTAAACAAATTCAAAAAAATATTCATCCTGATGTAATTTGGTTAAAAAAAGAAGTTGATAAAAAAAATATTACAGTTGAGCAAATTAGAAATTTAGAAAAAAAATTAAGCGTGCATTCGTTTTTTAAATCTTACAAAATCGCGATAATTGAAAATGCTGAAAATTTAAATTTAGCTTCTGCAAACGCGCTTTTAAAAACATTAGAAGAACCAACAAAACGCACAATTATTATTTTGATTGCAGATAAAATTAAAAATATTCCAACAACTGTTTTGTCTCGTACGCAGAAAATAAAATTTTTACCTGTTAATAAAAAAGATATTTATAATTATTTAATTGCGCAAAATTTAGATTCTAACCAAGCAATAAATTTATCAAATATTTCAAATGGACGACCCGGCAGAGCAATTTCTTTTTTGCGCAACAAAGAAATGTGGCAGGCTTATCAAACGCAATTAAATTTATTTTTGTCTTTAGCAAAATCAAATCGTGTGAGCAAATTTAAATTTGCTGAAAAATTTTTAAAAAACAAAGATTCTTTAATTAATAAAATAAATATTTTAACTCCAATTTTAAATTTGTGGCAACTTGTAGTTCGAGATTTAACCTTGTGTAAATTGCAACAAAATGATAAAATTATAAATACAGTAGAGAAAGAAAAAATTGATTTGTTGGCTCAAAAATATTCTTTGCTAAACTTAGTAAATTTGCAAAATAATATTGAACAAACAAAGAGATATTTACAGATAAATGTAAATCCAAGATTGGTTTTGGAGAATTTATTGTTAGCTTTTTAAAATTTTATGACAAAACAAACTAAAAAAATTCTTGATAATATAAATTTTTTAGATGATATTTTTACGGACTTACTTGAAATTTTACCATCTTTTAATATTACTGATAAAAAGGTTTTGCCTTATGGTCTTAAACCTCACACAAGATCTGTTAGTTGGCTTGTTGAACAAGTGATTACACAACAATTACAATATAATAGAAAAAAATTAAAAATAAATAATGTGATTTTTGATTTACCAGATACTTGTTTGCACGATTGTGAAATTAAAATAAAAAATGAAATATATTTTGTGAATATTAAAGTTCATAGTATGTCTAAAAAGGAAAATAAAAACGATATTGTTGCTGTTGAAAAATTATATATGCAATATTCTTCAAATTCTAATTACAATTTAATTTATGTTTGTTTTGGAATTCATTTTGAAAATATTGTTATAAAATTTGATCCAGCTTATCTTGTTCTTTTTTCTCCACAATTTATGCCAATATATGTTAATCCAAGAAATGATAAAATTCAAGCTTTTTATCATCACGAATCTGAACACAGAACAAGAAAAGAATTTTTAGATTTATTAAAAAGTAATTCAAAAAGTATAATTTTGTGAAAGAAATATTAAATAAAATTTTTAATGAAGATGTTTTGTTGGGTGTAAAAAAAATTCCTGATAATTCTTTAGATTTAATAGTAGCTGATCCACCTTATTGTCTTGGTAAAGATTATGGAAATAAGTCAGACAAACTAGAACCAAAAGAATATTTAGAATGGAGTAAAAAATGGATTAATGCAGTTATTCCAAAGTTAAGAGAAACTGGAAGTTTTTATATTTTTTTAACTTGGCAGTTTAGTCCTGAAATTTTTTCTTTTATGAAAAAAAAACTTTTTATGATTAATGAAATTATTTGGGACAGAAGGGTACCAAGTATGGGAGGGAGCACTAGAAAATTTTCTTCCGTTCACGATAATATAGGTTTTTTTGTTAAAAATAAAAAAAAATATTATTTTAATTTAGATCCTATAAGAATTCCGTATGATGAAGAAACAAAAAAAGCAAGAATGCGTTCAATTTTTGTAGGAAAAAGATGGCTTGAAGAAGGGTGTAATCCTAAAGATGTTTGGAGTAATTCAAGAATTCACGCGCAATCTCCTGAAAGAGAAAATCACCCAACTCAAAAACCAATAGAAATATTAAAAAGAATGGTTTTATCTGGTTCGCCAGATAACGGATTAATAATGGATCCTTTTATGGGAAGCGGATCCACCGCAGCGACTTGTGTTTTAAATAATAGAAATTATGTTGGTTTTGAAATTAATAAAAAATATTGTAAAATCGCAGAAAAAAGAATAAATAAGCTTACAAATAATTTGTTTAATTTAGATAAATTTGAAAATTTAGAAAACGAAAATTTTATTCCCAAAAAAATGCAACAAAGTTGTATAGTTGCTTTGGGCACAGCGTAGTTTATTAATTAAATTAATTTAAATAATATAAATATGAAAAAAATAATTTTTCTTTTTATAATTTTAATTCTCACCACAACTTTAACTGGTTGCAGTTTAAGTGATTTGTCTTTGGGGTCAAAATCTAAAACCAGTGGAGGAGGAATTTTTAAATCAATTGATTTTGGTGAAAATTTTCAAAATTCAAGTTTAATTGAATACAAAAATAAAAAAGCAACTACAATTAATAATCTTGGAGTTAATCAAATTAAAATAGATCCTTTAAATCACAAAAATATTTTTTTAGGTTCAACAAATAACGGACTTTGGTACTCAGATAATGCTGGTGAGAATTGGCGTAATATTTTTAAAGATGGAACAATTTATGATGTTGCTTTGGATCCGCAAAATAGTGGTGTAGCATATATTTCAACTGGAAAAAATGTTTACAAAAGTCTTGATTTAGGAAAAAATTGGGATTCTCTTTATTGGGAAACCAGAGAAAAATATATAATTTCTGCTTTAACAATTGACACAACAAATAATTTAGTTTTATATTTAGGAACATCTAGCGGGGAAATTCACAAAACAATTGACGGAGGTGAATCTTGGGAAAAGATTTTTCAACTTGAAGGCGCGATTATTAAAAAAATTCTTGTTAATCCTAAAAAAAATAGCATTGTTTATGTTGGAACAGCTAGCAAAGGAATTTTTAAAAGTGAAAACAGTGGCAGTGATTGGATAAATTTAAAAAATAATTATTTTCCAACTACAAAAGAGGATTTACAAAAAAGAAGAGAACGAAAAGGCGTAACTTCTTTTAATGATTTAATTTTTGATTTAACAAAAAATGACGCCTTGCTTTATGGATCTAATTTTGGTTTAATAAAATCAGATGACGGTGGCAAAACTTGGGATGAGATTAATATTTTAACACCAGCTGGAGAAGTTTATGTTAGAGAATTAGCAATTAACCCAAGAGATGATAATCAAATTTATTACGGAACTAGAAATGCTTTTTACAGAACTTTTGATAAAGGTAAAACTTGGCTTGCGTCAACTTTGCCGACAAAATTATCAGTTGGAGCATTAGCTGTTGATCAAACAAATCCAAATGTAATTTATATGGGGATGAAAAATATAAAATAATTTTTATGAATATTCAAGACAAAAGACAAGACTTTCAAAAAGTAATTGAGCATATTAATCAAGATATTTCTGGTGTTCGAACAAATAGAGCAACACCTTCGTTAATTGAAAATATTAAAGTTGATATTTACGGTTCAAAAATGCCAGTTAATCAAATCGCAAGTATTTCGTGTCCAGAACCAAAACAATTATTGGTTGAACCTTGGGACAAAACCGTTTTAAAAAATATTGAAAAAGCAATTGAAACTGCTAGCATTGGTTTAGTGATTAAAAATGAAGGTAATTTTTTGCGTTTATCAATTCCTTCAATGACAGAAGAAACACGAAAAGAAATTATTAAAATGTTGCGCGAAAAAATAGAAAATGGCAAAATTTCTTTGCGTGGTTTACGAGATAAAATTAAAGAAGAAATTATTAAACAAGAAAAAAATAAAGAAATTTCAGAAGATGAAAAATATAGTTTAATTGAAGAATTAGATAAAATAACTAGAGAATACAATGATCAAGTTGAAGAAATTGGAGAAAAAAAAGAGAAAGAAATACAACTTTAGAAATTGAGAAATTGAGAAAGGGAGAAATTGAGGTAAAGTCAAAATTTTCAAAGAAAATTTTGATAGCCCTTGATTTCTTAATTTCTTTTTTTCTTAACTTTATGTTTATAACAATTCTAGCTTTTATTATAATTTTAGGCGTTCTTGTCCTGGCTCACGAGCTAGGGCATTTTGCAACTGCGCGAATTTTTAAAACAAAAGTGCACGAGTTTGGTTTTGGTTTTCCTCCGCGAGTAGTTGGAATTTATAAAGATGAAAATAAAAAAAAGAAAATAGTCTGGGGTAAAAAATTTAAAGCAGAGTTAGCTCCTAACACAGTCTACTCTTTAAATTTAATTCCAATTGGCGGGTTTGTGCAAATTAAAGGTGAAAATGCAACTGAAATTAAAGAGCCTGACAGTTTTGGTTCAAAAAAAATTTGGCAAAGAACAATAATGCTTTCAGCAGGTGTTTTTATGAATGTTGTTTTGTGCGCAATTTTATTGGCAATTTGTTTTAATATTGGCGCGCCAACAATTTTAGATCAAGCTGTTCAAGGCCAAGCTAGTCAAATTAAAAATGAAAAAATTCAAATTATTTCAATAAATAAAAATTCACCGGCTGACTTAGCAGGTTTGCAAATTAATGATTCAATTGTTTCATTAGACAATAATAAAATTGATTCAGTAGAATATATTCAAAATTATATTTCGCAAAAAGAAAATCAAGAAATTGAATTAGAAATTTTAAGAAACTCTGAAATTATAAATATAACAGCTACGCCAGAAATTTTAAAAACTTCAAATAAAACTCCAGTCTTAGGAATTGGTTTGGCAAAAACTGGCGTTGTTTCTTACTCGTGGTACTACTCAATTTGGTTAGGAATTAAAGGAACTTACAATTTATTAATTGCTTTGTTTGTTGCTCTGGCTGGGATTATTAAAAGTATTTTTTCTACTGGGGAAATGGCTGTGGAGCTTGCTGGTCCAATTGGAATTGCGGTTTTTACTGGGCAAATGATTGATTTAGATGTAGTTTATGTTTTGCAATTTGCTGCTTTGCTTTCACTTAATTTAGCTTTAATAAATATTTTACCTTTTCCAGCTTTAGATGGAGGCAGGATTTTATTTTTAATTATTGAAAAAATTCGCGGTAAAGAAGCTAATCAAAAAATTGAAAATATTGTCCACACTCTTGGTTTTGCGGTTTTAATGATTTTAATTGTTTTTATTACTTACAAAGATTTAGCTCGTTGGGGAGGAGAAATCTTTACGGGCTTTGGCTTATGAAAAAATTAACTCCACAATCTAAAAATTTTTCTGATTGGTATAATGAAATTGTTCAACTAGCTGATTTAGCTGAATATTCAGATGTTAAAGGTTGTATGATTATTAAACCTTATGGTTACGCGCTTTGGGAAAATATTCAATGCGAATTAGATAAAAAAATAAAAGATTTAGGCGTTGATAATGTTTATTTGCCTTTATTAATTCCTGAAAGTTATTTTAAAAAAGAAGCAGAACACATCAAAGGATTTGCGCCAGAAGTTGCGTGGGTTACAGAAGCAGGAGGAAAAAAATTAGAAGAACGGCTAGCAATTCGTCCAACTTCAGAAACAATAATGTATAAAACTTTTGCTAAGTGGGTGCACTCTTATCGTGATTTGCCTTTAAAAGTTAATCAGTGGTGCAATATTGTGCGTTGGGAAATGAGAACAAGATTATTTTTGCGAACAACAGAATTTTTATGGCAAGAGGGTCACACTTTACATCAAACAAAAAAACAAGCTGAAGAAATGGTCAACTCTGCTTTAAAAATGTATAAAGATTTTGCAAATGAATTTTTAGGAATTTATGTTTTAGATGGATTAAAATCTCAAGCTGAAAAATTTGCTGGCGCTGAATACACAAAATCAATTGAAGCAATGATGAAAGATAAAAAAGCTTTACAAATGGGAACCTCGCATTCTTTGGGGCAAAATTTTGCAAAAACTTTTGAAATTAATTTTTTAGACAAAGATGGAAAAGACAAAACACCTTGGCCAACAAGTTGGGGAGTTTCAACAAGAATGATCGGTGGAATAATTATGGCTCACGGAGATGACAAAGGTTTAATTTTGCCACCAAAAATTGCGCCAGTTCAAATAATAATAATTCCAATTTATAAAACTCAAGAAGAAGAAAAATTAGTAAAAAATTATATAAAAAATTTAGAAAAGAATCTTAAAAATATAAAATATAAAATAGATTGGGATGACACAAATACTCCGGGTTGGAAATTTAATCAGTGGGAAATGAAAGGTGTGCCAATTAGAATTGAAGTTGGACCAAAAGATGTAGAAAAAAAACAAATAATTTTAGTTCGTAGAGACACTGGTGAAAAGCAAGAAATAAAATTAAACCCTTCAACAAGCTTAGGGCAAGTAAAAAATAAAATAAAAAATTTATTAGATGAGATTCAAAATAATTTATTAAAAACAAGTGAGAAAAATTTTAAAGAAAATATTAGAGAATATTCTGATTATGAAAAATTAAAAGCAGATTTTAAAAAAGAAAATTTTTTTGCTGTTGTAAATTGGTGTAATTCAAAAAAATGCGAAGAACAAATTAAATACGACACCAAAGCAACAACTCGCGTTTATGCAGAAAACAAAAAAGGCAAATGTATTGTTTGTGCAAAAGAAACAGAGTCTAGAGTTTATTTGGCAAAGGCGTATTAAAATGTTAGCAAATCTACTTTTCACAATTTTAATTTCCAGTCAGATATTATTGCCTTTAAATTCAGGTGATGTTTTGGGTGCGCAAGAATCCTCCTTCGCTAAAGCTACGGCGGACAGGCAGGCAAGCCCGCAAAGAATTATAAATAATAATTTAGGTGTAAAAATTTCAGCAACTAGCGCAATTATTATTGATAAAAAAACAGGAAAAATTTTATTTAATAAAAATTCAAATCAACAAAAACCAATTGCCAGTATTACAAAATTAATAACTGCCTTAGTTTATTTAGATACTAATCCAGATTTGCAAGCTGAAATTCAAATTCAAAATAATGATTTAAATAAAAATGACGGACGCGCAAATTTATTATTAAATGAAAAAATTTTAGCTAAAGATTTATTGCATTTATCTTTAATTGCTTCAGACAATGATGCCACAATGGCTTTGGTTCATTCAACAAAAATGACTCAAGAAGAATTTGTAAAAAAAATGAATATTAAAGCAAAAGGTTTAGGACTTGAGAAAACTTTTTTTAAAGACGCAGTTGGTTTAAGCGAGAAAAATGTTTCAACTGCTTTTGAAGTGGCGCAAATTTTAAAATTAGCAATAAAGCATTCAATAATTCAAAAAATATTATTACAAAAAAATTACACTTTTGTCAGTTTGTCAGGAAAAAAACATCAAGCAAAAAGCACAGATAAATTATTAAATTCTTACTTAAAAATTTTAGGTGGCAAAACTGGTTTTATTGATGAAGCAGGATATTGTTTTTCCAGTGTGATTAAATTAAAAAATAATTCAGAAATTATAAGTGTTGTTTTAAATTCAAATTCTGATGAAAATCGTTTTCAAGACACAAAATCTCTAACAGATTGGGTTGAAAGCAACTACATTTGGGAATAATACAGATTTTTTTTAAGAATATATTTGTTCAATTTCTAATTCACCTAAATTATAACCTGCCCACCGTATAAGACTTTGGCAGGCAGGCGGGTTCACCTAATAAAATTTTCAATTCAATAATTTCTAAATTCTAAAATAAATTTTAATTTTAGAATTAGATATTTTTTATTTTACCTGCCCACCGTACAAGACTTTGGCAGGCGGGTTAGAAATTAGAAATTATAATTTAGAAATTGAATCAACTTGTAAAATGGAAATAAATTTAATTCCAGAAATAAAAACACTATTAACTGCGATGACTCCAATTGGCGAATTGCGCGTTGCCTTGCCAATTGCTCTTTTAAGTTATAAAATGAGTGTAGTTCCAGCCTATTTTTTGTCAGTTTTAGGAAATATAATTCCAGTGTTTTTTTTACTTTTGTTTTGGAAATATTTTGTTAAGTTTTTAATGCAAAATTTTAAAATTTGCGAAAAGTTTTTTAACTGGCTTTTTGAAAGAACGCGTAAAAAATTTAAAAATAAATATGAAAAATGGGGAAAACTAGCTTTAGTTTTATTTGTTGCAATTCCTTTGCCAATGACTGGCGCGTGGACTGGCTCTGTCGCTGCGTGGTTATTTAATTTTAAATATTGGGAATCAATTTTATTAATATTTTTAGGAATTTGTATTTCAGGGGTTATTGTTAGTTTGTTGAGTTTGGGTGGCACTGTTATTTTTTAAAAAATAAAAATTATGAAAAAAACTTATCTAATCGCAAATTGGAAGATGCAATTGCTTAATAAAGAAGCAGAAGATTTAAGTTTTGAAATTTTAAATAAAGTTAAAAAAATAATCCCGAGCACTCGGAATAAGAATTTAGAAATAATTTTATGTCCTTCTTTCACTAGTATTAACAGTGTAAATAAAATTATTCAAAGTTTTTTTAAAAACAAGAGCCTGTCCGCCGGAGCGGTAAAGGGTAGTCAGGGAGCGAAGGCGGAACAGGTAAAGTTAGGCGCGCAAAATGTTTTTTATCAAAAGAAAGGATCTTACACTGGTGAAATTTCAGCAACGCAACTAAAAGAATTAGGAGTAAAATATATAATTCTTGGACATTCAGAAAGAAGAAAATATTTAAATGAAAAAGATGAAGATGTAAATAAAAAAATTATTATTACATTAAAAAATAATTTAATTCCAATTGTTTGTGTGGGAGAAACGCTTGAGCAAAGACAAAATAATAAAACAGATTTAGTTTTGTCAAAACAAATTAGCAAAGCAGTTGAAAATGTAAAATTAAAAAATAATCAAAAAATAATTATTGCTTACGAACCAATTTGGGTGATTGGAACAGGACAAGCAGTTAATCCAAAACAAGCAGAACAATCAACGCAAATTATTTATAAAACTTTACAAAAATATTTTACAGAAAAAATAATTAAAAATAATATTTCAATAATTTATGGTGGTTCAGTTGACTCAGAAAATATAAATAATTTTTTAAAAATGGATTTAATTCAGGGAGTTTTAGTTGGAAACGCAAGTTTAAGTTCTGAAAAATTTATTAAAATAATTAAAAAAATAAAAAATAATAAAAGAAATTAAGAAAGGAGAAATTAAGGGATTTTTATTAAAATTTTCTTTGAAAATTTTAATTGTCCTCAATTTCTTAATTTCTTTATTTTTATCTTATGCTAGTACACATTAAAGAAATTATTCCAAAAGCAGTGAAAGGAAATTATGCGGTTCCTGCTTTTAACACATTTAATTTAGAAACAACTTTAGCAATTGTGCGTGGCGCAGTAGCTAAAAAATCGCCAGTGATTATCCAAATTTCTGAAAAAACAATTAAATATGCCGGCTTAAAACCAATTACTCACATAATGGAAACAATTGCAAAAAATGAAGCAGTTGTAGTTCCAGTTGCTTTGCATCTTGATCACGGGAAAAGTTTTCATTCTGTTGCAGAATGTATTTCTGCTGGTTTTACTTCAATTCATATTGACGCTTCAGAATTGCCTTATGATGAAAATGTTATTTTAACAAAACAAGCAACAGATTACGCTCACAAAAATAAATGTTGGGCTCAAGGAGAATTAGGAACTATTTTAAATAAAAAAAGTATTGCAAAGAAAAAAATAAAAGATGATTTTTCAAAATTTATGACAAATCCTAGTCAAGCAGAAAAATTTGTTAAAAAAACAAAGATTAATACTTTTGCTCCATCAGTTGGGGCAATGCACGGAATTTTTAAAGGTAAGGAAAAAATAAATCAAACATTGTTAAAAGAAATTAAACAAAAAACAAAATTACCTTTGGTTTTACACGGCGCTTCTGGTGTGCCTGATCAAGATATTAAACAAGCAATAAAAAATGGTGTAGCAGTAATTAATATTGATACAAGATTGCGACAAGTTTTTACAAATACTTTAAGACAAACTTTGATGAGTAAAGTTCACGAAATTGATCCGCGAGATATTTTTCCAGCTTCAATGGACTCAGTTCAAAAAATTGTTGAAGAGAAAATTGAATTATTTGGGTCAGTTAATAAATGTTAAAATATGTTTTCAATTTTTTTAATAATAATAATTTTAATTAGCCTGTGTTTTATTGGTTTAATTATTTTTCGAAAATTTCCTCTTTTAGCTAATATAGATTTGGAAAAATTAAAAGCTGAAAAACAAGCTGAAGTTAAATCTGCTCTTTTAGAAAAAAGATTTAAACGAGAATTTAAGTTTCTTACTAATTTTGTAAAATCAAAAGTGTGGAAAAAAATTTGCAAATTAGCAAACAGTTTTTATAATAAAATAATTTTATTAGAAAAAAAATACAAGCAAGAAAAAAGATTAAAAAAAACAATTAGATTATCAATACAAGAAAAACAAGAAAGAATTGATGATAAATTTAATCAAGCAGAAGAATTAATAAAACAAGATCAATTAAGCGAAGCAGAAAAAATATATCTTGAAATAATTTCAATTGATTCAAACAATGAAGACGCTTATTTAAGTCTTGCTAAAATATATTTAAAACAAAAAGATTTTGAACACGCAAAAGAATTGTACGATCATATTTTAAAAAAAGATAAAAAAAGTAGCAAAGCTTTTAAAGGGCTTGGAAATTTGGCGGCAGAAACAGGTGATTGGGAAAAAGCTAGAAAAAATTATCAAAAAACAATTGAGTTAACAAAAAGAGACCCAGAACATTTTTTAGATTTGGCGACCGCGGAATATAAATTAGGAAATCCAGGAAGGGCTTTAACTGCTGTTCGCAAAGCAAGTGAGTTAAAACCAAATAATCCAAAATATTTAGATTTTTTAATTGACGCGGCGATATTAAATAAAAATAAAATTTTAGCGCTTGATGCTTTTAATAAATTAAAAACAATAAATTCTGACAATCAAAAGTTAGATGAATTTAAAAAAAGAATTCAGGAAATGTAAAATTTGTTTTGAGCTTTGGGTTTGTTTCCGCCGTTTTAGCTCAATCGGTAGAGCGTGACCATGGTAAGGTCAAGGCACCGAGTTCGAATCTCGGAAACGGCTCCAGAAATTTATAAATAAAAAAATTAATTAAAAAATTTATGTCTGAAGAAAAACAAAAATTAACTCAAGAAGAATTATTATTGAAAATTTATGAAAATACAGAAAAAACTCGCAAGTATTTAATGTGGAACAGAATTTTTTCAATAATTAAAATTTTAGTTATTGTTATTCCAATAATTTTTGCAATTATTTATTTACCACCACTACTTGAAAATGTATTTGCTCCGTATAAAGAATTGCTAAACACAACACAGGAAGGAAAAAATATGCTTGAAAGTTTAGATATTGAAGGGTTAATTAAAATGTATAAATAACAAACTGAAACATTAAAACATTAAAACACCCGCCTTCGCCTCTAAAAAATCCTATTGGACTACGGCGGGCAGGCTGGAACACTTTTTATTTAAAATAAAACATTAAGTTTTTGCTTTAGTGTTTTGTTTTTTTTATTTTACAACTTAAAATGCTATAATTAAATTAATGTTTAATAAAAAATTAAAATCTAAATTTGCTTTTATTGAAAAAAGACCAGAAATAAAATGGTGGACCTTTAATTTGCAAAATATTTTTAACAAAATTTACACAACAGAAAAAGGATTAACTCAAATTGAAGTTGAAAAAAGACAAGAAAAAAATGGTTTAAATATTTTACCTAAAAAAAAATCAGAAAACATATTTAATATTTTATTAAATCAAACTAAATCATTAATGGTAATTGTTTTAATTATTGCTACATTACTAAGTTTAATTTTAGGAGATATTATTGATTCAGCAGTTATTTTTTTAGCGGTTGTAATTAATATTATTGTTGGTTTTTCACAAGAATTTAAAACTTCGCGAGCTTTGGAAACTTTGCAAAAAGTTATTGTTAATTACGCAAAAGTTTTTCGCAGCGGTGAAGAAAAATTAATTAAAACTTTAGATTTAGTTGTTGGAGATATTGTAATTTTAAACGCAGGAGATAAAGTTCCAGCTGATTTAAGATTATTTAAAATTAATAATTTAAAAATAAATGAAGCAATTTTAACAGGGGAGTCACAAGCAAGAAAAAAACAAACTAAAGTTTTATCAGACGAAACAATTTTAGCAGAATTAATAAATATGGCTTTTATGGGCACAATTGTAGTTGAAGGAAATGCGCGCGGCGTTGTTGTGGAAACAGGCAGTCACACAGCAATTGGAAAAATTGCAGAGCTTGTATCTAAAATTAAAACAGAAAAAACACCTTTGCAACATAAATTAGACAAGTTTGCAATATTTTTAACAAAAGCTGTTTTAGTGGTTGCTGTAATAATTTTTATTGCAGGAATATTTTTCGGACACTCATTTAAAGAAATGTTTGTAACTTCTGTTGCTGTTGCTGTGGCGGCAATTCCAGAAGGTTTAGCAGTAACTGTAACAGTTGTTTTGGCTATTGGGATGCAAAGAATTTTAAAAAATAAAGCTTTAGTTAAAAGATTATTAAGCGCTGAAATTTTAGGATCAACAAATGTGATTTGCGCTGATAAAACTGGAACAATCACGCAAGGAAAAATGCAAGTTGTTAAAATAATCACAGAAGATATGGAAATTAATTTAAAAACTGGTTTGCCAGATTTAACTGACAAAGCTGCTGAACAACAATTATTTCTTTTGCGAATTGGAATGTTGTGCAATAACGCTTATATCGCAGAAAAAAAATACGAATTAAGTATTGATCATTTAGTTGGGAATTTAACTGAAAAAGCGCTTCTTTTAGCTGGTTTAAATATTGGTTTGGATAAAAAAGAATTAGAAAAAGAATATTTAAGATTAGATGAAATTCCTTTTAACTCTCAATATAAATTTATGATGACTCTTAATGAGTTTGATAAAGATTTTAATATTATTTATTTAAAAGGCGCGCCAGAAAAAGTTTTACTATTTTCTAATTATGTTTATTCACATCATATTAAAAAACATTTGGAATTAAATTCTTATCGCAGGGAAAAATTTGTTAAAGCTTATGAAGAAATGTCAAAACAAGGTTTGCGAGTTTTAGCTTTAGGTTATAAAAAAATATCATCAAAAATTAAAAGTATTTCTGATGATAAAAATACTGAATTAAATTTTAAACAAGCAATGAATGAACTTTACACTAATTTTGTTTTAGTTGGATTAGTTGGAATTAAAGACCCAATTCGTGAAAATGTTCAAGAAACTTTAGAAATTACAAAAAAAGCTGGAATACAAACAGTGATGATAACTGGTGATAATAAATTTACCGCAAAGGAAATCGCAAAAGAAATTGGACTTGATATTGACGAAAAAAATATTTTACAAGGAGAGGATTTGCAAAAGATGTCAGATTTAGAATTTAAACAAAAAGTTGAAAGCATAAAACTTTACGCGCGAACCACTCCAGAAGATAAACTAAAAATTGTGCGAGCGTGGCAGGAGAAAAATAAAGTAGTTGCAATGACTGGTGACGGAATTAATGACGCGCCTGCTTTAAAGCAAGCAGATATTGGCGTTGCTTTGGGCACTGCAACTGATGTTGCGAAAGAATCTTCTGATTTAATTTTGTTAAATAATAATTTTAAAACAATTGTGGAAGCTGTGAGACAAGGCAGGATTATTTTTGCAAATATTAAAAAAATTATTTTGTATTTTCTTTCAGATTCGTTCACAGAAGTTTTTATTATTCTAACAGCGTTAATGTTAAAATGGCCTTTGCCTATTTTAGCTTCACAAATTATTTGGGTTAATTTAATTGACGATACTTTACCAGCTTTGGCTTTGACACAAGATTCTGAAAATCACGATGTGATGAAAGATAAACCAATTAAAAAACAAACTGATATTTTAGACAAAGAAAATAAAGTTTTAATTGGATTAATTAGTTTAGTAACAGCGTTTTTTGTTTTATTTTCGTTTTGGATTTTTTGGCAAGGTAAAGAAATAAATTTAGATTTAGCGCGAACAATTGCTTTTGTTGCGTTAGGCGTTGATTCATTATTTTATATTTTTAGTATTCGTAATTTGCAAAAACCAGTTTGGAAAACTAAATTTTGGAATAATAAATTTTTAATATTTGGTTTAGTTTTTGGTTTATTTTTACAAGCAATTGCAATTTATAATCCATTTTTGCAAAATATTTTTCACACAGTCCCGCTTAATTTCTGGCAATGGTTTTATATAATTTTTATTGGGGGTTTAGTTATTTTAGTTATTGAATTTATTAAATGGGTTTTTGTTAGGTTTAGGTTGGATAAATAAAAAGTTGTCATCCCGAGTCTTGATAGGATTTTTTAGGATTGGGTCAAGGCGATGCCTGCCCGCCAGTAATCTTTGGCAGGCGGGGGATCCCGTGGAATAAAAAAGAAATTAAAAAATTGAGAAATTAAAAATCGTTCCAGAAAATTTGAAACGATTTTTTTGTTTCTTATATTTTTGTTTTTTTAAATCCAGCTAATGGTATTCAATCTTTAAATCGTCTTTATATCCAAATAAACTTAGAACATCTTTGCATAGTTTAACAATACCATTTGCGCTCCAATGTGTTTCAACGAATATGTCAGTCCCTTTAATTTTTTTAGGGACTCTCAAATCATTAGGAGTTTTTGTAAAATAAGGTCTTTTTATGCCTCTTAGTGAAAGAACTTTATTGAAATCATTTTTGTGTAGATTACCCATTTCTTCACAAATATCAGATAGTAGTTGTTGCCAAGAATTAACTTTGTATTTTTTATTATTAAATATAAAAGCGTTAATATTTTTTCCAGTAAAACCTGTTCTAACATAGTTGCTTGTTTTTTCTTCTTTGGGTTGTATTGTGTGTTCACTTTTTTTTGTTCTTCTCGTTGTTTGTAGAGATTCTTCTTTCAAAACCAACAACTTAGTTCTATTTTTTGCAAAGAATTCTGCGATTTCTTCAGGTTCTGCGCGGAAACCACTAATTTTTTCCAACATATCATTGAACAAATCCATAAACGGTTCATCTTCAGAAGAAATTAAAGTATTCCATGCTTGAGGTAATGATTTGTTGATCATTTGTTTTTTTTGCTTTGATTCGTATGTTTTTTTTTGCGTTCTCTTCAGCTTTGCCAATTGTAACATTTTGTTTTGATAAAAAATCAATAAATTTTGAAATAATCGCGTCTGCATCCTGCCGTATTAGATCTATAGAATAAAATTTTCTTTCATACCAACTTCCTTTTACTCTCGGTAAATAAAACCACCAAGAAATACCATTTGTTAAAACACCTAAAACAACATTATTTTTAAAACAGTAATTACACAACTGCTCTTCGTAATTGTCTAAATCAATACTTACCGCCTTAGCCTCGACAAAAACCATATTATTCGTGTCTTTTGCTAAAGCATAATCTACTTTTTCATTACTATTTTGAGGGTCAACGGGATATTCAGGTTTGATTTCATTAACATCAAATATATCCCAACCCAAAAGATTTAGAATTCGTATAATTATTATTTGTTTAGTTGTTGCTTCATCATAAGCATTCAAACCTTGCGTGGATTTTATTTTGTTAATTAAATTTTTTAATTGTTCTTGCATATTATTAATTAAACATTTAACTAATTTCTTGATTTTCTTTTTCTTCTAGACAAATTTTAATTACTTCTTTTATGTTTTTTAAAGCATTATCTAATGTTTTGCCTTGAGAATAACAACCTTGAAAAACTGGACATTCAACCACATAAAACCCATCCTCATCTTTTTCAATAAAAACAGGAAATTGTCGGTTTTTAAATTTAGTTAAGTAAGTTTGATTCATATAATTTAATTATAATTTTATTAATTTTATTTGTCAATATTTTTTAACTTTAATGAAATCAATAAATCGTCTAAATCATTTTTAGTAAATCCTTTTATTAAAAATAAAATTACAAAATAAATTATTGCGCCAAGAAGAATTAAAATTATAAAATGCAATTTAAAAAGTAAAAAATATAAAATTACTCCCATTATTAAAGCTGAAATAAAAGATTTAATAAAACTAATTATTAAATTTTTTTTATTGTATTTAATAATCTGCGGAATAATATAAAGACCTAAAAATAAAATAACTAAGGTGCTGACTAAAGAAGAAATCGCGGCGCCAGTGTAAGTAATTTTTGGAATTAAAATTAAATTTAAAATAATATTTACAACAACTGCAATTCCAATGTGCATTGAGTTTCTAAGTTGTCTTGAAGTAGCATTTAACAAAGCGCCAATTGGAAAAGTTAAAAAAATAAAAGTTAAAGAAATAATTAAAATTTGCAAAGGCAAAACAGAAGCGGAAAATTCAGAACCAAAAATTTTAGGAATTAAATCAGGCGCTAAAGCAATAATTCCAGCGGAAATTGGCAAACCAATAATCATTAAATATTTCATTGATTTTTCAAAAGTTTTAGCTAGTTTTTCTTTATTATTTATAAAATATTCACTCATTGCTGGGAAAAGCGCGGCAACAAAAGCCAAAGGAATAAAATGAATTGCTAAAGTAATTTTTGAAGCAACAGAATAAATTCCGACATTTGTGTCGCACGCAATTTGATTTGCGCATCCGATTTTTGATAAAAAAACAGAATCAATTTGTGTATTTAATCTTGCAAAAATTCCAGTTAAAGCAAAAGGAATTGAAATTTTTATTAAATTTTTAATTAACTTTTTATTGTAGACAATTTTAGGTTTAATATTTAATTGCCAACGCATTTGACAATATGAAAAAATAAAATTAAATGAACTGGATAATAAAATAACAATTGCTAAATAAACAACGCTAAAATTTAAATACAAAAAAAATCCACCAATTACAACTGTTAAAATTTGAAAAAGAATAATTCCTAAACTTTCGTATTTTAAATTTTGATTGCCACGCAAAGTTGCCCAAAAAGTTGTTGAAAAATTATCAAGCGCCATTATTAAAGCTGTAATATAAACTAAACTTTTAGTTAATTCAGGATAATTTAAAACATTAATTAAAACAACAATTAATCCGTAAGCAAAAAACATTAAAGTTGTTTTTACACCTAAAATATTTGATAATAATTCAGAGGTTTTAGATTTGTCTTTTGCGATTTCTCTTGTTAAAACTGATGATAATCCAACATCAATTAAAACTGAAAAAATAGTTGTAAAAGCAAAAGCAAAAGAATATTTACCCAAATCATCAACTGTTAATCCGCGAGCTAAAAAAGTAAAATAAACAAAAGCTAAAATCTTTTGAAAAATTAAAGCTAAAGTGTAGTAAGTTGTGTTTTGGGTTAATGTTTTTTGAGAAAGCATAGTTAATTGCGAATAGTGCTAATAATGTGCGAATATTTCTAATATCTGGGCTGGCTTTTTTATTTTATCACAAAAATAAACCTTTCTAATTTTTTATAAAGTAGTTTCTAGTGTGTAAAATAAAAATTGGAGCCAAGGGGATTCGAACCCCTCAGGTTTGAATGTCAGGTACAAACTCTTCACCTAGAAGTGGCCCATTTGACTCCATTTGAATTATACATTTATTATTAAAAATTATCAAAAAAAGAAAAACCTAAATTTTATTTAGATTTTTCTTTTTTGGGGTCCAAATAGAATTTGCACCTGACATTGAATTCAATATAACAATAATAATTTTTTTTGTCAATTCAAATCTGTGGATAAGTTTTTATTCTAAAATTTCAACATCCCTATTCTCTGGCATAATTTCAACCCAAATATTCCCCGGTAAAAAAGTAATTTCTTGGTTAGAGTCATTATAGAAAATAGTCCTGTCAGTCAAGCTATTTTTTTGCCAAGCGCCTTTTATAATTTGATTATTAAAAAATATCCAAGCTTTACCAGAACCGATTGTTTCAATTTGTAATCTGTCTTCTGAATCAAGATGTTTTTCTTTTGGAACAAATTGAACAATTAAATTTGTTGTTGAAATTTGCGTGTTGTTTAAAGCATCAATTTGTGGCGCGTTATTTTGAAATCTTAAATATGAATTTGTTGTTGTGTTGTATTTATATTTAACATCAAACAAAACTCCGGGTGAATAATTAATATTAATTTCTGATATTTTTTCATTAGATATTTTTTGATTTTTACTAAATTTCCAAGATTGATAATTTGGAATTTTGTCAGCCAGCTCCCAATCTTCACGCGCTAATTTTAATCTTTCATTTGAAGTAAAAAGATTGTGTGGACTAAATCTATTTTTATCGCGCCAAAAATAAAGATGACCGTAAGATGTAATTTCTTCCAAATTAATAATTTCCCAGTTTTTAATTTT
>Ga0265594_1001440_pt1 | contig 18373 bp, 20 predicted proteins | sample saktaG_11_FD_190147 | JGI IMG/M metagenome (GOLD analysis project Ga0265594, IMG submission 190147) | Saline water microbial communities from Sakinaw Lake, British Columbia, Canada - sak_2011_5_24_80m | ecosystem: Environmental > Aquatic > Non-marine Saline and Alkaline > Saline ... | reverse complement strand
AACTATAACTATCTGTCCTTCTTCTAGGCCTTTAGTGATCTGAATTTTAGTGTCTGTTTCGATTCCGGTTTCTACTTCAATTTCTTTAATATTTTTACCTTCAATAACTTGGACCATTTTTTTACCTTCTTTTTCGACAACTGCTTCAAAAGGAATATTTAAAACATCTTTTTGTTCATCGATAATGATATCAACATCCCCGTTCATGCCAACTCTAAATTGAAAATTAATGTTTTCCGGTAACTTTATCTCAACCGGATAAGCTGTTCCTCCACCACTGGTTCTAACAGAAGCAAAAGCAACTTTGCTAATTACACTTTCAAATTCTTGGTCAAGATGAGCATCAAGCATGATCTCCACCTTTTGGCCCTCTTTAATTCTGCCGATATCAACTTCATCGATATTGGCTATAAATTTCATTTGATTAGGATCGGCAATAGTAAAAACAGCCGAAGCGGGAGTAATGTTGACGCCAGCTACAGGGTTATCAATATGGGTAACAATACCTTCAATTGGAGAGACAATGGTAGCTAACTTAACGGTTAAGTCACTGATCTCGTAATCTAAAACAGAACTTTCAAGATCAAACTGAGCTTTTTCTAAAATTCTTTTAATAGTGTCGTCAACGAGACGATTATCTTTTTCCTCTTGGTAGTCATCTTGAGCTTGTTCAAAATCCCAGCGTTCATTCATATAAACTAACATCTTTTTTTCAAGACTTTTTTTAAGCTCTTTTTGATCTAACGAAGCAATTGCTTGCCATTTTTTAACTTTATCCCCTTCTTGAACACCAACCCATGATAGTAAGCCTGAAGTTTGAAATTTTAAGTCAACCTGATTTTCGGATTGGATATTACCGCTGGCTGAGATTATTTCAGTTAAATCTTGTTTTTTAACTTGAGCAGTTTCATATTTATCTGTAAGTGGAGTCAAAAATCTTTTTTTAATAGGAATAAAAATAAGAGCGGCTATAATAATAGTTGCTAGAGTGATAAAAATAATTTTCTTCTTCTTTAAGAAAGAAAATACGATTGTATTAATTTTCATTAGTCTTAAGTCTTAAAAAGTAATCCAGCTAGTAATTTTACCAGAAAGTGAGAAAGAAGTGAAGCTTTTTATTTTCTTTTTTTGGTATAAAACCAGATCAAAACAATAACAATAACTGCGACGACTAAGATAATTACGGTATCCATTTGGGTGGCACCTCCCTTCTGACCCCTATAATTACTGTTTCCATTTTAATTTTTTTGAATAGCTTTTGTCAAGGAAATTTAAATCCAGCCGAAAAACATAGCCAGACCTAAAGCGAAGATGATTGATCCAGTAATTAAATGTAAATATTTAATATTTTTATCTTTCCAACCAGAGACTTTTTCGACACTGGTAAAACCGCCATAGCAGATTAAGGTGACAAAAATCATTGGCATGACAAAAATCAAATTATAAAAAAGGAGCCAGGGAATGGTCTTAACTAATTGTAAAGAAGACAAAATTCCTCCGGTAATTACATAAGGGCCAATAGTACACGGTAGTAAAAATAAAGTTACAAGGGCACCAATTATAAAAGCCCCTCTGGGTCTAGTTACTTTGAAAAGAAAATTTTGAACTTTAGGTCTTAGGAATAATGGCATTTCTGTTAAAAATCCACCAGGTTTATAGTGAATAAAATCCTTTATATTCAAAATACCTAAAATGATTGCCGCTAGACCTAGTATTTTATAAAGCCAGAGACGAATACCAGTTAAAACTTGAACTAGTTGTAGAAATCTAATAATTACCAATCCATAAAAAAGATACATGATAAAAACAGAAGCACTGAAAGCTAATCCAGCTAATAAGATATTTTTTCTTTTTTCTGGTGAATAGGTAATAATGGCAAAGAGCATTAGTGTCAATACTGCCAAAGCGCAAGGGTTAATAGCATCGACTACAGCTAAAGAGCTGATTTTAGCGATAGTAAGATTTAATTTATCTGTTTGGTTATTTAAAGCGATCGAATTGTTGGCAATAAGATTATTAGTATTATTGCCTAACCCAGTTTTATCAATTAAATCATTATCGTTCCATTGAAATATCCAGCCTTCGAAGCTAATAGCATAATCAAAATAAATATTTTTGCCTGAAAGAGGTATTGGTTGAGGGTTAACTTTTTTAAATGAATTTTGATTGAATAGTTCATCAAGATTATCACTAAAAAGAAGGTCTTTGAGAATTTGATGATTTTCAATCATTTGCCCAGAGCTTATTAAAACCCTTTGATTTCTCCAAATGCTGGGCTTACCTGGTAAAGATGAGATATTTGATTGTTTAAGATTTATATCTTGGCCGTTGATTGCCGGAAAAGTGTTAAAATCGGTGATCTCACTAATAACTTTTTTGCTGTTCCCGATGATCGGTTTATCACCGGTAATAAAATTTCCTTTATTAAAAATAATTAAAGGTATAGATAAACCTGATTTATAATTTTGATTATATTCTAAAAGAAGCGGAGCATTTTCTTTTTTCTGATAAACTTCATATTCAAAAATGATTAGATGGGGATACTCTTTAAGTAGTTGTTCAAAGATGAAAGGATCAGTTCCAGCACAATGAGGACAGCCAACACCGGTAAAATAAACAGCTGAAATAAAATCATTTTCGGCTGCTTTTATGCTTTGTGGCTGTAAAAAAATAAATAAGCAAAAAAGAACAAAAATAAAAAAAAGCTTAATTCTATTCATTTATCTAATAAGACGGGTAATCTTAGGATTAAGGATAATTGATTTTAAGTTTGTTAGCAAGACTGTTTTATTTTCATTATCTCCTATCATTTATCACAAAGTGCCGCGGGAGAGACTCGAACTCTCACAGGTTTAACCCCACAGGATCCTAAATCCTGCGCGTCTACCAATTCCGCCACCGCGGCATTACTTTATTCTACCAAATTTTAGCTTAATTTTGAACTTTTTAGTGGATTTCTGATTTTCTTTCTTTGAGGAAAGAACTCCAGTTTTCAATAAAGTTAATGAAGACAAAAAACGGCATGTCAATCAAAGCTGTAAAAAAGACACTAACGATATTATATTTTTTCCATTTACTGGCTAGCCATTGACCAACTTTAGCTACTGGAATAGAAAAAGCATCCACTGAAAATTCCAAGAAGGTGGTTCGGTCTTCCACTGTTAATTCTTTGGCTCGTTGTCTGACAACCATAGCACTGAAGATCATAACTGCTGCCAACATCGTATTGATGAAAATAGAAGTTGGTGGTAATTTAATACTCTTTAATAGCCAGACAATGGCTCCTAAAGTTACGACTAAACCCAAAAGATAAAGTAAAAAGATAAAGAAGGTGGCCAAAAACTTACGACGACGCCTGACTTTAATTTCATAAAGTTCCTCCCCTTCTTGCTTATAGACAATTTTAGAAATTTCATCAGTTAGCTTTTCTAGATTAGTTTCTGATGGGAGTTTATAAGCTGAAACCAGGCCAATCATAATTAAGGTGGGGACAACTATATCGGCTACCATGGCCAAAGGAATAATTTTTCCGTAAAGCAGTTTGGCTAATGGAACTTCAACCATGAACAAGGAAAAGGTGTTGGCTATCATGACTGAGAGGGAGGAGAAGAGCCCCATTTTTAAAAGCCGATTTTTTAAGGTTTTTAATCTGTTTTGGTATATTTCAGCGATAAGTTTAGTCAAACTTTCTTTATTACCAAATTTAGCTGGAATTTCAGATGGATTTTTTTTAAATTTCTCCATAATATCGCCTAAAACTAACCATAAAGTATCATATTTCTCGCAGATTTTGAAAAATTCACCAGACAAAGGGTGGTTCAGGCGTTTCCCAATTCCTTTTTTGATTTTTAAGATTTCTTGGGCCGCTTGAGGATAAAGATCTTTCGGCATTTCTAACCATTCAGGATGTTCCCATTTTAAAAGACGATAACTAATAATTGGAGCATCTAAATGGAATAAGGTACGCAAAACGGCAATATAAATTTGGGCTCTTTTTTCATTCTGGCTAATAATGTCAGCAGGTTTAAGCGTAATTCTTTCTTCCATAACATTAACCATGGAGTCAATCAGGGCATTCTCTTTTAAGGGTGGAGCTAGGGTCTCTTCGATTTCGCAAGCGGTAATTTCCAGGAGCCAATTATAAAATTGAACTTTAAGTTTAACATCAGAGGATGATTTATCTTGGGCTGAAGAAATATTTTTAAGAATGTAAATATATTTCTCAAGTATTTTTTGAACATCTTGAAATTTACTTTGAGGAATTTGATTGTTAGGTAAATGACCACCGCGGATAGATTCTAGAACCAAAGCTTCAGCTATTTTTTCGGCTTTAGGATTAGCCACGATGCTTAAACCGGAGATTTCACTAATGAGTCTTCTTTTAAGTTTTCTTTCAATAGCGGTTCGGCGTACCAGTTGTTCTTCTTTCCAGTTAACAACCCTAATCAAACTCTCATAAAAAACAGCCACTCGTGAGGCCAATTCATCAACATGGATAAAACTAACGCCACCCTTAGGTTTTAAGGAAGTGTAATAATGTTGGTAGTCTTTGAATAATTGCTTGGCTGTTTCGGAAAAATGAAGATGCTCTACAAAAAATTCTTCTTTTTGAGAAGCCTCGTCTTGTTGGTCAAAAACAGGATTATCTTGTGTCATGGTGTCACCGATTATTATAAACTTCTGGAAAATGACTGTAAACTGCTAGGTTAGATGGTTAAGGCTAAAAGCTCAAGGCAGCCATTAATTTCGAAAGAGTCAATTTTTTCCATAAAATAGTTAACCTTATTGGCCCAAGTTTTTGAAGGTGGCGCGTAAACACGACCGATTTTGGCGGTGGTATCTAATCCACGGTCAATATATTTTTCTTTTAAAGTTTTAGCAACAATCCCAATTGACTGTTCCCAAGAGGTGAACTTGTAAGCACCGTTAGCCCATCCGTAAGCATTATAGGAGTTATAGGGGATATGATGGCCAAAAGTCGATTCAACTCCGGTAATAGCTGGTATTAAACGCCAATCAAGGCCATATTTATCAGCCGTATCAATTAATTCTTGGGCAAAGCTAGCTAAAGGTGAATTATAGGAAACTAAAAAAGCTTCAAGCTTTTGTTTTCGACAGTCTTCTTTGACTATTATCTCATTTCTAAGCACAGCCGAAGCCCCAGCCATGTAGGTTTTGTCTAATGCTTGGGCTGGTTGTTTAAGGAAAATTACTGCGGTTAAGGCAGTAAGAAGACCGATAAACAGTTTTTTCATACACAGGGTTATTTACCCCATAAAAAAATCCTAAAGTGTCGGAATTAACCTCGACCTTAGGATCTAGCGTAAGTATAGCAGGTGAAAACTCATTTGTCAAGTTTTTAAGACCTATAAGATTTACAAGTTTAAAGACTAAATTAAAAGTTTTTAAACTGGGCCTTATCCCCTATTCTAATATTTGTTTTTTCAATTATTCCCTGATTAAGTTCAATAACTTTGTCAAAATCAGCGCGGCTGTTAACTGCCAGAGGGGCTTCATTTTTTTTAGGGAAGGGAACATTACCGATAACGTCTACAATCTGGTTACCTTTAATAAAAACAAAATCAAGATTAAAAAGCATGTTTTTCATCCAAAAAGAATGTCTACCAGCTTGGTCAAAGACAAAGATCATTCCTTGTGATTCTGGCATTGATTGTTGGCTTGAGAGCCCTTTTGATTTTTCTTCAGATGTTTCGGCTATCGTTAGATAGATTGTTTGTTCATTAATAACAACTAAAGGTTTGGGGCATTCTTTTTCAGGTTTGGGACTGTTTGGTTGGCCATGTTTAATCCATTCCCCTTTTTGACAAATCCAATTGTCTTCTCCCGTTAAAAGTCTGATAGAGAATAAGAGCAAAGGAATCGAAATAAAAAAGAAGACAATTAAGATGAGCAGTTTTTTCATGAAGGGCTAGATTTTAAGCAGATAGTAGATGCGAGCTTCTTGCTTTAATTCTTCCAGCCAGGTTTGAAAACGAGTGCTGGTTTTCTGTTGAGTTAATAAATCTTTAATTCCTTGGCTTTCAGCTTCAAGAGTAGTTCCTTCAGCAAAAGAGTCAATGTTTTCTTCAAAATAATTAGCGATCTCTTCATTAGTAATGTTAACTTCTTTGGCTAGTGTTTTTTCAATTAAAGCTTGGATCATGATATCTTTTTCGAGGTCGGCTCTGGTTTGTCCCTGTGCTGCTAATAGGGTATCTAAATCGTCTCCTTGAATCTTAACGTTATCTTCAATCACCTTAATCTGCTGAGTAATTTCTTCTTGGGAAACTTCAATTCCTTGAACTTTGGCTTTTTGTAGAATTAGTTTTTCAGCAATTTGATTTTCCAGGATTTGTTTACCGGCTTGAGCTTGGAGCTCACGGTTAAAAGCCCAGCGGGTAATAGGACGATTATTAACAACAGCCACAAAAAGCCAGCTGCGACCAAGATAGACAAAATACAAAACAATTAAAACAGCAACAATGATAATTGCCTGTTTTTGGTTTTCAAACTTTAAAGATTTAAAAAAGTTTTTAGTTTTTTTAGAAACTTTTTTAATAGCTATTTTAGATGTTTTTTCTTTAACCATTAAGATATTGTATCACAACTTTTTTTTATTGAAAACAGGTAAATTCAAGGCTAAAATTCAAATTACTTGCTAATAAAGTAACTTTATTTTTTTTGCGCCAGAATAAAAACAGAAGGGCCTAAGCAAGATTGATTTTTAGCAGTCAATTCTTGTTGTTTTGATTCCATCCATAAAAGGGCTTTTGAAGGAATAATTTTTTTTAAGCAAGGATGGCGGAAATTAGAAACCGAAAAACATTCAATAATTTTAAATTGGTGGTTAAAAAGAAGGCTTTTGATTTGATTGGGGTGATAATTAAAGAAAGGGGTTAGGCTTCTTTGGGCTACTTTTTTAGGAGTATGGTTGGTTAAAAAATCCAAATTACCTTTTAGGGTAGCCTTAATAATATTTTTTAGATGGCTTTTGTTGGCAAATTCTAAAATTAAAAAACCTTGAGGTTTTAGTATCCGGTCAACTTCTTTGAAAACAGCGCCAAGATCTTTCAGATGATGAGCAACTCTAATCAATAAAGCCACATCAAAGCTTTTATCATCAGCTTTGATTTTTTCCACAAAAGATTTTTTAACTTCTAAATTCGGTAAATCTTTGCCAAATTCTTCGGCTTGTTTAATTAATTTAATCGATGGTTCAATTAAAAGACATTTTTTAAACAAAGGTGTGTATTCGGTAGCCAAGCGGCCAAATCCCCCACCGATATCGATAAGATTTTTCTTTTTTTTATTTGGAATAAATTCCAGAAGTTTTTTTAAAGCGATTTTTTCTGATTGATTTTCGTAAACTCTGTTTTGCCAATATTTCTGGTAATCAAAAGAAGGATCATTGTAAAAGATTTTTCTTTTTAAAGGCATGTGATTATTTTAACATGAGGAAGAAATTATTAAAAAGAAGCGTACTCTAATTCTTCAATAAATTGGTTAACGCATTTAGCCCAGGAACCACCATTAGCAACTGCCGGTGGAGCGTATTTAGGCATAATTGTTTCTGGGGTAGTTAACCCTAAATCAAGGTAGCGTTCTCTTAGGGTTTTAGCTACCTGATCAAAAGCTTGTTCCCAAGATAAAAAATTGGTTTCACCATTTTCAAAACCCCAACAGTTATAAGAAGACGGAGGTGATCTTTTACAGAGATTGGATTCACATTGGGCAATAGCTACAATTAGACGGTAGTCAACGTCATAGCGTTGGGCCGCTTCAAAAAGCTGATTAGCGTAAGGATATAAAGGAGAATTGTGAGCTTGTAGATATTTTTCAATAATCACCGGCCTGGCATCCTCACTGGATACTAATCCCAGGACTTCACCGGTATTTTCAGGCAAGGCAGCATAAAGCTGACCATTGGCTTGGAAGGCAGCTTGAGCATAAACAGGTTGATTGTTTTTATTAATCTGATTAAGAGTGAATAAGCTGGCCCCGATGGTTAAAGGTGCAAAAGCGCTGAAAACGATGAATAAAAAAAATTTTCTCATTGGACAGTCTCTAACCTATCGTGACACATTTTTTTATAGTTTGTCAAGTGAGCCGTGCAGGATTCGAACCTGCGACCAACTGCTTAAGAGGCAGCTGCTCTACCACTGAGCTAACGGCCCGAGATTGTTAAACGCATCTGAAAGCTAATGCTTCGAACACTATTATATCTGAGTGGATGGCTATTTACAAACAACTTTCGCAATATATTCCAGCTAGTTATCTTTTCCCCAACTTTTAATGATATGATTGATTGCCCTATAATTTGACTTCCCTGCCCTATTTGAATATAATTCTGGCTGTCTATTACGGTTCTTTAACAAATTGGATATTGGGAGGAGAAATGATTATTTTTGATCGGGAATTTTGGGATAGCTGGTTTGGCATAATAATTATGTCAATTGCTTTTCTAAGTATTAAAATAGAAAAGGTTTTTAGAAAAAAATAAGAGAAAGGAAAGAGAGATGAAACAGTTTTTAACGATTTTCGTGATTTTACTTCTTATAACTGTTTTTAGTATTTGGATGATTGCAGAACCAAATTTATTACTTTTTCCAGAAAGAGTACTTTTTTGGAGAATTGTGAGTGTTTCTATAGTGATTATCACAGCTTTCTTGATGCTTTTATTTGCTACTGCAGTCATAATAATTAGTAGAGATATTGTTACAGATTGGGTAAAAAATGAGCAAAGATTAGAGACAAGAAGATAAGTTGATTAGTTTTAATCTTTATAGTCTTTACTAATTTTTATCAGTGATAATCAGAGAAATGACAGGACAAGGCTTCAACGCTTTTTAAAGAACAAATAAGAAAAAAAGAAAGGATGATTGGTTGAAGATGAAAGATTGGTTATTAAGATTAGGATTGCTTGTTATTGCTAGCCTTTTTTTCTTTTCGTGCTTTAGTTCGTTACAAGTAGCTATAAATTGGACTTTCTTAATTGGAATCTTTGGGACATTTTGGGCAGTGTCAATTTTAATATCTTCTATAATAGCTTTCATTGTTTTTGTTGTTATTACTTTTGTATTACTTGTAATTTTTGGTTTTTCTTTTATAGATTCCAAAAAAGATGTTAAAAATCATGCAACAAAATAGTCAGTCTCCTTTTAGGCTAATAGATAAGGAAATTAATTTTCTTAACGCGGAAAAACAATTTCTTGAAGAATTTTTTTCAACAAGCCCCCTTTGCTAAAGGTGTCAAAAACTTTACAGGGGGGCTTAAATTTTGCCTAAATATAGGTCTTTTTAAACCTAAGTGCGCCTGGAGGGAGTCGAACCCCCAACCCCATGGTCCGAAGCCATGTGCTCTATCCATTGAGCTACAGGCGCAAGATTACCGTTTGTAATTATAACATTTAGCTTTAGTTTAGAAAAGTTTATTTCTTTTTAGAAGATTTTTTCTTGTAATTTTTGATTGATTCTTTAATAATATCGTGGGCTTTTTCCTTACCACTCCAGCCTTCAATTTTAATTTTCTTTTCTGGTTGCAATTCAGAGTAATTTTCTAGGAAGTTTTTGAGAATTTTTTTAGCATGTGCCGAAAGATCATTCAAATCTCTGACTTCGTTAAAGCGAGGGTCATTAACTGGTACGGCGACAATCTTATAGTCCTCTTCCCTGTTATCAATCATTCTGATGACGCCAATTGGTCGGCAGGATATTAAACAGCCTGGGAAGGTGGGAAAAGTAGAAAGAACCATAATATCCTGCGGATCACCATCTTCTTTGTTTAATGTCTGGGGGATAAAACCATATTCAGTTGGGAAAAAGACAGCTTCGTACAGTACCCGGTCAAGTTTAAAGACGCCGTTTTCCTTATCATATTCATATTTGTTCGTACATCCTTTAGGGATTTCAACAAAGCAGTTAACCTCAAAGGGAGGATTATCCCCTATTGGTAAACGGTCGAGTTCGTTTCTGTAATCCATAATTCCTCTTTATCCATTGTAAACAATCTTCTTTTTTAAATGCAAGTGGTTGATTGACTTTGAACTATAAATTGTCTAAAGTTTGTTTATGAAATCTGGTATAAAAACCCAAAAGAAAGGCTTTGTTTGTCTTTCATGTCAACAATGGATTCCGGTTGGCAGAGGGATGGGAACCCATTATCGTAATCATTGCCCTTCCTGTTTGTATTCTCGCCATGTTGATGAAAAAAATTCGGGTGACAGAAGTGCTGGCTGTCATGGCAAGATGGAGCCAATCGGTTTAACTTTTAAACGTGAAGGTTGGGATAAGTATGGCAAAATAAGACAAGGTGAATTGATGATTATTCATCGGTGCCTAGATTGTAATGAAGTCTCTATTAATAGGATTGCCGCTGATGATAAAACAAAAAAGATCCTAGAAATTTTTGAAGAATCAAAAAAATTAGATCAAAAAATTAAAGATCTTTTAACAGAATCAGAAATTCGTCTTTTAGAAGAAAAAGATCTACAGGAAATTAAAAATCAATTATTCGGCAAAGGGAAAACTTCTTAAAAGGGTTAGACAACTCTGCTATAATTAATCCAGTAATTCAATTTTAAAGACAGAAAGGAGGTGAAGAAAAATGAGTGGTTACGTAGATAACATTGAGGAAAAAACCAAAGCTAATTCCTACTTCAGACAAGTTCTTTTTACTGGTAAAAATTGTCAGCTAGTTCTTATGAGCTTAAAGCCCAATGAAGATATTGGGATGGAAGTTCATAATAATGTTGATCAGTTCTTTCGTTTTGAACAAGGCCAAGGCAAGGTTATTATTGATGGCCAAGAAAGTGTTGTTGGTGATGGTGTGGCTGTTGTTGTCCCAGCTGGAGCTCAGCATAACGTTATTAACACATCTTCAAGCGAAGACCTAAAGCTTTATACTGTTTATTCCCCACCGAACCATCCTGATGGAACGGTCCATCAAACTAGAGATGAAGCGATGGCGGCTGAAAAAGAAGAACACGGAGAATAAAAAGCTAGTTAAAAATTTTTAATAAAGTGGTTATTTTTTGTTTGCCTGTCAAGGTTGTTTTTTATTTTTTGAAGAACAACCAGTCTTTCTTATCGAATTTAGCTGGTTGAAGAAGAACAAAATTGCCTTTTAATTTTTTGCCTTCAAGATTGAAATCAATCAATTTGTCTTCTCTTTTATAAATCTCTAATTTGCCCTTATCCCATATTTTCACTATCCCAGCACCATATTGTCCTTCCGGTATTTTCCCTTCAAAAGAAGCGTATTGTAAAGGATGGTCTTCAACCTGGACAGCCAATCTTTTTTCACCTTTTTTAACAGGAGGTTGTTTGGGAATAGCCCAGCTTTTTAAAACTTCATCAATCGCCAGTCTTAAATCGAAATGGTGATGAGAAGCCCGATGTTCTTGAACAACAAAAAATGTTTTTTTGATTTTTAGTTGTTTACCTTTGGGTTCATTGTTTTTTTTGAAATCCCTTTTTTGTTGATATTTTTTTAATAACATATTTTAATTCTATCACTTTAACCAAATAAAGCCCTATAGTTTGATTGATTAAACCTTTATGCTATAATGTTAGCAGCTAAATCGCACTTTAAAAGACAAGACGGAAAGATTAATAAGGCTTAATCTAATAATAACTCATAAGGAGGTTTTGATGAGAAGTAATAGAACAGTTAAAATGAAAATGTCATCTAATAAGGGCTTAGAAAATAAAATTTTACATGAGAGAGCCAAGATCTGGAAGAAAAAAATAAATATGCTTATTAATAAAATTAGTTATTATAAGCGAAAGCTTGGTGCTGATGGTAGAATATTTTTTCATCCACATGATGATCTTACAATTTTCCACGATAATGATAAGGATAGTTTCCCCCTTGTAAAAATATGCCTTCAGCCGTTAGGTGGTATTCCTGATCGTTTTTCTGTTTTTTCCCATCTAAAAGGGGATACTAAGTATACAAATGATTTGGAACCTGGCAGTTTAGAAGCTGTTTTTGAAAATCTTTTACAAAAAAAATAAGATAAATAATTCTGTCTTGTCTTTATTTTTATAGCCAAAAGGCTCCTTTTAAAAGAATCGAATGATTCAAAAAAGGAGCCTTTTTCTTACCTTGAATAATTTGACTTTTATTTTAAGCCTTGCTATGATTCCCCTTAATCTTGATTATTGTTCTTTAACTTTAAAATAGATCTTATTAAATATTAATTTTTAAGGAGGTTTGTTATGCTTGCTAATAAAAAAAAGAAAGCTAAAATTACCAAGGATAATGAATCACTTAAGATTTACATCATCCTTATTATTTTCGGTCTTATAATCTTACTTTTTGGTTTTTTAAATATCTTTGGCTTATTAGAACGTTTTGTTAATTGCCATTGGTGCTATTTTATTGGTGGGATTATAAGTGTTGTTGTTGGTGTTTTGCTAATTTCTGTATCGTTTTTTTGTCTTTTCAGTAAAAGGAACATTGGTAAAGGAGGAAGATAAATGGATAAGATAAAAAAACAATTTCATCTACCTTTAGCTTTATTCTGATTTTGCTTATTTTGTTTTTCGCTTCTGATCTTATTAATTTTTTTGATGAAAATGAGAAAGAAAGAAAGGATAAGGTGAATTAAAATGGTTTGGTGGGATATTCTTATTGGTTGTATTGTTGGCCCTATTGCTTTTATTCTGTTTTTAGTTCTTAGTCTTTTAACAATTGGGCGCATTATTCGTTCAGGATTGAAGATAATAATAAGCAATTTATTATCTGGGCTTGTTGTTTTGTTTATTATTGGTATAGGTGTAGTTCTTATCTGGATAGGAGTTGCTGGGCAAGGACATATAGAGATGCTTTTGATAATAGGACCTTTTTTTGTTCTAGCTGGAATTGCTACTGGAATTGCTGCTTTTAAGCTTTATAACGAAGAGAAAAGAGAAGAGGCATTATAAAAAAAGCTAAATTTTCTAAAAGCGGAAGATTTAATTGCTTAATTATCTTGTATAAATAACCCTGTTGGTTCTTAGACAAATCTATTGTTTACCAACAGGGCCTTTTTTTGCCTATATTTATGCCCTTTTTGTCTTTTGGGGTGGCTGACCGGATTCGAACCGGCAACATCCTCCTCCACAGGGAGGCGCTCTACCATTGAGCTACAACCACCTTAATATGTGCTTATTTTATCAAAAAATGATGATCAAAACAATTAAAATGAAGATGAGAGCAAAGCCTAGGTACTCAAGAGCTTGAGGTAAGAAAAAGAAATGGAGGTTTCCTTCTTCTTGCGTATACCAGCCATTCTGCCAATTATTAATGATAATCGGTTCACCTAGTGATTTAAAAGATAATGGTTTTTCCCAGGTAAAGGCTCGCCAATTTTTTTCATAAGATTGATTTAAGGCAATAAGATTTCCCTCTTGTTTTTTATTTTTTTTAATTTCAAGCCATTGATAATCAATCGGAAAGATAACAATTGATTTTAACTGGTTAATTGAATAAGAATTACCAACTGAATGGTTATTTAGATTAATATCATATCCTAAGCTATCGCCCATTGGCGGAACTAGAAAAACTTGTTTTTCAAAATGGTTTTTGTTAGACAACTCAACATATAAATCGCAGCGTTTAGTTTCATAATTTGTCAGACATAACCTAATGGGCAATCCTTTAATATTTTTTGATTCAACAACTATGGCATAGCCTAAATTGTGCTCTAGGGTTGGATAACTAAAATGATCACAAATAGAACCACCTTGGGAAAGGTATTGGATATAGGATTGATTCTTATCTTTAATTAACTTCCCTTCAATCTGCTTGGCTTGTGGTTGGCTGCAACTTTCTGGCTTACGATTAAAATCAGTAATATTAAAATAAGCTTCTTCGTTAAAGCCAGAAAAACTATCATTAACTATTATTGAAGGATTGTAAATATTTAAATTGATATTTTTATAGATAATTTCTTTTTGTTCACTTTTTCCAATAGCGTCAAGGTTAAACTGCAGTTGGTAATTTTTAATATTATCAGTTATTAAGAAGTAAGAATCAGGAAATGGTTGGCCAATACATCTGTTTAGGGTTTGGTCAAAAAGACAGATGTGAGGTTTCTCGTTGGTATCAGTTTGAGATTCGAAATTAACTTCAATCAAGCTGTTTTTTGATAAATTTCCAAGAATGATTTTTTCCAGCGGAAATTTAACACAAGTGATTCCGTTTTTAGCTAAGATTTTAAACCCATTTTCCTCTTGGCTTAAACCAAAAACTTGATTAGCATCTTTAGGGCTACAAAGCTCAGGAAAAATTTCTAATCTATCCGTATCAAGATTTATTTTTCTATTTGGTTTTGGGTTATAAAGACTGAAAGGATTTATCTTTTCAGGAACTTGTTTAATAATTTCTTTACCTAACTCTGTCCCAACTTTTTCAGTAAAAACTAGATTGATAAAAGAATCCATTTTCTCAATGCTATTTAAGTCAACTTCATAAATTTCTATTTTTTCTCCGAAGGTTTTTGTCAGTTTAATTTTCTGACTGTCTTTCAAAAGGTTTTTAGTTTCATCAAAAAACAAAACTTTTTGGTTATTACCAGGGGCAATAATACTTTCATCAACCAAAAGCCATTTAATTTGATATTTATCAAGTAGTTGTTCAAACAAAGTTAGGTTCTCTGAGTACAGAGCGTAAGATAGCTCTCGATAAGATTCTTCATTATAAGATGACCATCGGTCAAACTCTCTGTCTAAAAGCGGTTGTTTTAAACCAAACCATGTGAACCCCGCTCCCTGATAACCCCAATCATAGTAAACCCATCCCCAAAAGGTGTGCAAAGGCAATTTAGTGATACGTCCATTTTCTTGTTTATTAAACCATTCAAAAAGTTGAAAGTATTCGTTAGGAATTTTAACTTTCATGCTTGGACTGATTAAATTACCTTTGAAAGCTGGCCACATAAAGACAATCATAAGAAAAGTTATTAAAATAAATAAGCCTTTTTTAAGAAAAGTTAGCTTTTTAATTTGTTTTCTAACTAATTGATAAAGATAATCTAAACCCAAACTAAAAAAGACAGCAAAACTAAACATTAACAAAATCGAAAACTTAGTGAAAGGGAAACGCAGTGCTTCTTGGAGCAAAGAACTTTTTTCAGTCAAAAAGAAATAGATTTTTTCCAATGAAGGACTTAAAAGAAGAATAAAAAAGGAACTAATAAGAAAAATTGGGGCAAAAAGAAGCCCCCATTTATTTTTCTTAATTAGAGAAAAGATAAAACCAAAAACAATGATGGTAAAAGTTAGGTACCCGATTGACAAGACCAGAGGATTTTGTAGATGTTTTTGCCATTCATCTAAAAGATAAGCAAATCTTCCCCTATTGGCTAGTTCTCCCCAGTTAAACAAAAAGTTTTTTAAAATTGGTAGGTCTTTTAAATTGGCAAATTCTCGCCCTTGCATAATTGCTTCGTTGGTAAAAAGTTGATGGATTTTGGAAGCAACTACTTCATTACCGTGCTTAAAGATAAAGTAGAGATTGGGTAACATCCAAAAGCTATTAATGACCAGAGTCGTTGTTAATAGGATAATAATCCTTTTAAATACTTTTTTGTTGCGATTTTGAATAAAATAAGTTAGGAGATAAATACCTAAGACAAAAAAGTAAGCATAAAATAGAGTAGCTGTATGAGCCATTGGTGAGGCTAAAAGAGTGGTAATGGCGAAAAGAATTAGGTATTTTTTCTTTTTTTCTTCTAGGAATTGAGTTACGAATAGAAAAAGCCATCCTAAGGAGGCGAAATGAGTGGCAAACATTTCCAGAGGAACATAAAAATGTTGCAAGGTTCCTAAATTAAGAAGGTAAAACAAAGCTCCTAAGAAAGAAAAAGCTCCCTTTGGTTTCTGGTTTTTAAAGATAATTAATTTCAGAAAATAATAAACACCCAGAGGTCCAAGAATCAAGCATATAAAAAAATAAGCATAGCGGAGAAATGATAAAGGTAAAAACAGAGAAAAGAACATTAAAATAATAGTTCTTATAAATTCAACCGGGTGTGATTGAGAAGCTGTGGCTCCTAAACCCTGGTGTTCTTGCCAAACGCCATTAAAAGTTCTTTGTAGATTTAATTTAAAATTAAATTCAGGGTGGAGGGTATCCCAGCCGGAAAGCCAAGTATCAGGCTTCCAATTAACCATAGTCAAAACTAGAGTAATGGTTATAAGTAGGATTGGGAAAAGATTATTTAGAAAAAAAGATTTTAACTTCATAAGCACATTTTAGATAATTTTATTTTATCATTAAAAGTGATTTGACAGAGAAGCGATTAATCTAAAACCTTAATAAGGTTAAAGTTTAACGCTTCTCTGCCGTCAGCATATCATCAGTAGGGGTTTTGTTAAATTGAATTGACTTGTGTCCAGTCACGTAATTCAGGTCCAATTACCCAAACACGAACTGTTTGTGTTTTGATATCAATCAAAACAACGTATACTTCTTCACAGCCATTATCGCCACAATTAGGAGATTCGAGACCTTCTTGAGGTTCAAAGGCATTATCCACTTGCTGTAGGAACCAACCTAAAGAAACATAAGCTCCGATTGGTAAAACATGATTGATACCAGCTCCCCTTACATAATCAGTAGCAATAACTGTTCGATTAAAATCCGGATCTTCGTTATCTGCGGGTAAACCTCTGACAATTGTTAAGTAAATTCTTTCTTCAACAGCTGGTGCTTCAAAAAGAAATACTCTTTTTTCAGGGTTTGGGTTTAATCCGGGTTCTTCTAACCAAAGATTATAGCTACCAATAGCAAAGTAGAGATAGCCACCTTCAGGGGTTAACATAGGAGTATCTTTACCATCCATTTTATCCCAAGCGGTTTGAGTATCATTCATTCCTGATAGAACGCCTGGTTCGGCTAAAGTTTCCCATGTTAGCTTGTCTTTTAACTGATCAGTAGTGTCTCTAAAAGGACTTTGATACCATTCAGTTTTCCATCCCCAAAGTATTTCACCTGTTTCTTTGACAACCTCTTCGTCTTTATTTTCTTCGACTTGGATTGTTTCAGTTGCTGTGGTTTCTGCAACATCTGGTTCCTCAATTAAAGCTATTAGCTTTTCGATGCTTTCGTTTAGCTCTGGTAATCCTTCAATTTCAATTTTTTCAGTGATCGCTGTGGCCTCTTTAGCTGTTTCTTCAGCTTTCGCTTTATTATTGAGACTGCAACCAATTGTTGAGATTGAAACTAAAAAGACGATTACGAGAACAACTAGAGTATAAGATAAAATACGTTTCATTAAACTCACCTCCAAGATCCCCATCTTGATAATATGCTTAAGTTAATGTGCTTTAAAAACCCAATTTAAATCTCCGACTTGATTTAGTTGGATTTTTTAAAGAAGGACTTGCCGATTCGGTAAAAACCGAATGAGAAAGCCACAATTAATAATATAATTGCCGAAATAAGGTTAGCGCCAGTTTTAGGAATAGTAGTCATGCCCAAAACTTTTTCTTCAATACAAAACTGAGCCGTATCAGAATCACTATCAGATCCATTCCAGGCCTCAACTTTATTGACAACACAGATAATTGATTTACCTTCTGGCATTTTATCAGCGTTGACCACCTTAACAGTGATTTCTCTTTCCTCAGTTTCATTAACAACTAAATCTGTAATTTCAAAAGAAAGATCACCATTTAAATGTTGAACATAATCAGGAAGGTAGTCACGAACATCAATATGCTTAAAGGCTTCTTCACCGTTGTTTTTGATTTTTAGTTTGAAAGTAATCTGTTCACCATTACTAAATTTGTAATCATTAATACCTAAATTATCAACAAAGTTGTTGCTTTCAGGATCATAAATTAATTTATCAATTTGAAGTTCAATCTCGCGGCAGTTACCACCGTACTGATCATCACAATAAACTTCGGCTTGAGCCTGTTTGTTAAAAACCAAAGAAGCTAAAGCTAAAAAAATGATGATTGTGATATTGATAATTTTTTTCATAATTTCCCCAATAAAAAGCCTGCTATTGGCAGGTGACGTTAATATACATCGCAACTGTCCTTTTGTCAAGTAGTTATAGGATAGGCAATGACCAATAATCTCTTCCAACTTGTTCCTGGTGGCCAACAGGTTTGTAGGACTAATTTATTTTCTCCTTGAAGCCCTTGAATAGTTTCTAGATCATCGGCTTCGATGACTTCTTTTGATTCAACTTTATATTTATAGATTTTACCCTTGTAAATTAAAGCAATTTCATCGCCTTCAGTTAAACTTTTAACCTGATAAAAAACAGGGTTGAAGAAATTGATATTAAAAACAGAGTTGGTGGAATGACCGAAGATATAAACTAAACCGTCTTCTCCAGGGAAATTAGAACCTCTGGCATGAGCGGCATTATTA
>Ga0265594_1001439_pt1 | contig 18376 bp, 14 predicted proteins | sample saktaG_11_FD_190147 | JGI IMG/M metagenome (GOLD analysis project Ga0265594, IMG submission 190147) | Saline water microbial communities from Sakinaw Lake, British Columbia, Canada - sak_2011_5_24_80m | ecosystem: Environmental > Aquatic > Non-marine Saline and Alkaline > Saline ... | reverse complement strand
CATACCCTATAAATAGGGAACAGACAATTAAAACCCACTCCTGTTTTATCTCTCCTAACCTGCTATGATCAGACTTTGTGGCGGGTAGTGGAAGGTATATGTCCCCTATGACTTGACGGAGTTAAGGGTATAAAAGCCGTTCGCGAAGCTTTTGGTACCTGGGCTTTCATTTTTGACAATACGATAGCACGGTTTTCGCTGTCAGCGTCCGTCAACGCCCAGGAACTAAACATCTTTCCCGCGTTCTTTCCTCCTTCCTGATCGCTGCGCGCTCGCGAGCACCGAATCGATAAACGCCGCCTGCTGCTTTGACCAGACCGCATTCGGCGTGCGTTTCCGCCATTCCACCTGCAGCTCGATGAACTTCAAGCGCTCCTTCCGGTTTCGCTCCTTCTTCTCTTCTCTTCTCTTCCAGCTCCTTCAGATCAATTTTCATTGCAAGCCTTTCAGATACTGCTTGACGATCGTATCCTCAACTCCGAAATTAGTTAGGAACGTCATAAGCTTTTGAAAATCAAGATGCTCATTCTTTAAAGAGCGCAAACAAGAACATCGCGTCCTCCAGTCCAGATCATTCTCCGAGCACAGGAACATCTTGTACGCAATCTGAAGCTCTAACGGAGAGATGTTAAGCGTGTTACCATTTACCACAACCTCTATCGCTTCGGTCAGACTGTAATAATCAACATCATCTTTGACAAATTTTAACTCGATGTTCGGGATGAACTGCTCTTTTTTGGCGAATCGCACTGCAGTATTATTAAGCAGATAATTAGAATAAGCATCAGTGACATCCGCAGTATTTAAGCACTCATATTTTTCGCTGAGCATAACCCAGAGCTTATTGAACGCATCAAATGAGATCTTTTCACTAAGAACGTCGATGGCCTCTGTTGTTCGCGTCCGTCCGAAAAGGATGGTGATATAGCCGTTCACCACCACGTACCGTATCCCCAGACTCTCCAGAACGCGGACAAACTCAAACACAAATTTAGCCAGCTTAGACAGAGAGCTCGCGCGCGAACCGTATCCGTTTCCCGTCTTCGAACTCGAGCTCCATTATCTTACAGAAACAAGGGCTCAGAGGCGTTAAAAATATTGGGCTTCATTCGATCAAGCCACGTTTCTGCGGTAACACTAAAAAATTACCAGCATACCCAGGTACCAGAGCGTCATGATCACCCCGGCGACCAGCACGCCTGCAAGGATCGTGGGGAACGCGTATTTGAAGCGAATGCCGAAGACGAAGGCGGCGGCACAGCCGGTCCACGCGCCGGTCATGGGCAGCGGAATGGCCACGAAGGAGAAAAGTCCAAGCGCGCCGTACTTCTCCATGCGATCGTTGTAGCGACGCGTGCGCGCGAAGAGCCAGTCGAAAAATCGGTCGAAGCTCCGGTACCGCCGCAGCCAGTTCGAGACCGGCTCGAGGAAGAGGAGCAGCGGTATGACGGGCAGCATGTTCCCGATTACCGAGTATATATACGCTTGAACCGGTGACATTCCGAGCTTGAAGAGAGCGAGCGGAATAGCCCCCCGGAGTTCGCTAATAGGGGTCATGGCCGTGAGAATCACCCAGAGAATCTCCAGAACACCCGCAAAATCGCCCGGCATAGTCCGCTCTTATCCACACCCTAACTAATTTACATACTAATCTAATGTATACTTCGGAGAGATTAAGGAGTTAATGAGCGGCACAGGAAGGAACGATGAAATTTGATCCCAAAGAGATCCGGGCTGAAACGAGCGCGGATTTTGAAGGCGCATGGATTCGCGGCGTCCAGTATGCGAGCGCGCGGCGACTGAACGAAGGCTACCCGCGTTCGTTACGACAGGTGCGATGTGGCAAGCCTCATCCGGTGCTCGAGACCATCCAGGCGCTGCGTGAGGCTTATCTGCGGCTCGGGTTCGAGGAGATGATCAACCCTGTGATCATCGAGGCGGAAGACGTGAAGCGCCAATTCGGCAAGGAGGCACTTGCCGTTCTGGACCGCTGCTACTATCTCGCCGGGCTGCCGCGGCCGGATATTGGCATCTCTGATGAGCGCATACAGCAGATGAATGTTCAGTTTGAGAAGGAGCTGTCAAAAGCGGAGATCAACGAGCTTCGCGAGACCTTGCACCGGTATAAGCGGGGTGAAATCGGGGGCGACGATCTCGTGTACGAATTGGCGCAGAGCTTGAGCGTCGATGACATGCGGGTGACGAAGGTACTGGATACCGTCTTTCCCGAGTTGCAAGAGATAGTACCGGCCGCATCGAACGCGACCCTACGGAGTCACATGACCTCCGGCTGGTTCTTGACGCTCGCCGAGCTCGTGCATAAAAAGCCGTTACCGATCAGACTCTTCTCCGTGGATCGCTGCTTCCGCCGCGAGCAGCGCGAAGATGAAATACGGCTGCGAAGCTACCATTCCGCCTCCTGCGTCCTCAGCAACGAAGACGGCGCGGTGAGTCTCGACGACGGCAAAGAAGTGGCTACCGGGCTGCTCTCGCAGTTCGGCTTCCGTAAGATCAGATTCCGACCGGACGAGAAGCGGTCGAAGTATTATATGCCCGACTCCCAAACAGAGGTCTTCTGCCACCATCCGCGACTCGGCTGGGTCGAGCTGGCCACCTTCGGGATCTATTCACCTACCGCATTGGCACAGTATGATATTCCATATCCGATCATGAATCTTGGGCTGGGCGTCGAGCGATTGGCGATGATCGTGCACGAGTCGGATGACGTTAGGGCATTGGTCTTCCCGCAATTTCACGCGCCCTTTGGGCTGAGCGATCTCGAGCTTGCGGAACTCATCAGGCTGGAGAAGACGCCTCGAACGCCTGAAGGCGCTGCCATCGAGAAGAGCATCGTCCGGGTCTGCGACGACCACGGTAGCGCGGAATCGCCGTGCGAGTTCCTCGCGTACAGCGGGCTACTCTGCGGGAAGCAGGTTGAGGTGAAAGTGATCGAGCCCGAGGAGAACACCCGGCTCTGCGGACCCGCAACGCAGAACGAACTCGTGGTCTTTGATGGTTCGGTACAGGGACTCACGAGGACTGAGAAATGGGCGAATCAGTTCGAAGAGGGCGTGCCCACGAATATTCGGTTCCTTGACGCGTTCGCCGCACTCGCCGCCGCTACGATCGAGGATGCCGCTCAAAGCGATGAGATGGCGCAGCACGGCGCGGTTACGGTAAACGTGAAGATCGTCCGGAGCGGCGCGGACATCAATATCGCGATCGACGATGTGGCTGCGCGGTACATCACCTCAACGAACCGGAAGATTGACATACGCGGGCCCGTGTTTCTCACCGTCATCGCAAAGCTGGTCTGAAGGAATTGAGGGCATCTTCGCTCTCGATCAACGAACGCAGCGCATCCCACCAAAAGGGGGCCATTCACAAGACCTTTCGCATCATGATCGCAGCCTCGCCGTCCTTATAATAGTACGGCACGAGCCCGATCTCCATGAAGCCCATGCTGCGGTACAACTGCTGGGCCACGTAGTTGGTCAACCGCACCTCGAGCCGCACGTACCCGATCTTCCGTTTACGCAGGATGATGAACGCGGCTTTCAAGAGCATCCGACCAACGCCCTTGCCGCGAAATCGCGCATCAACGGCGAGGGCAAAGATGCGCCCCTCGCCTTCCGGAGTCAGGACGAGCACGATAAACCCGACGACCGTGCCCTCGAGCTCCGCAACCAGAAAGCCCTGCGGCCATTCCTCGTGTAATTCCAGATATAGCTGCGCATCGCCCTCCAGGAACGACGCCACCTCTATCTCCAGCACCTGGTTGATGTCCGCCTTCTCAAACGACCGCACGCTTACCGTGAGGCCTTTCGCCGTTGTTACTATCATATCCATTCCGTGCTCACGTTAACGATCTTCCAGCTCCTCTTTTACGGTGTACTCAATAATGAGTGCGGCGAGCTTGCTCAGCAGCTCCTCGCTCAACGGCGACGCCTTCGACCCGCGAGGCTTCCGTGCGCGCTCACACCATTTCGCGATGACCTCATTCTGGCGCTGCTCGTCCACGATCGGCCGGTTCATGCGTACTTTCTCTGCACGCGCCTCGCTCGCATAGTACATCCGCTGAGCGAGTAAATCGGCAATCCTATCGTCTATTTCATCGATTCGCTTCCGTATCTCCGCTAGTTCCCCGTCACCCGCAGGCATTTTTATTCTGCCAGCATAAAGAAAGTGTGAAGTTAAGATAAGAGCGTAATTGTCCATGCACCAACGAGAAGAGGAAAGCGAAGCAGAACCAAAGCCACCGGGTAGTTGCAGCTTGAGCGCTCGAAGAAGAATCAGTCAGAATAACGGCAGGAATAACGGCCTCGGAGTTGCTTCCAGGCAGATGAGCGGGGAGAGCGTGCGAGGGCACGAAAGAGAGAAATATGGCGCAAGGGTGAACGGTACGTATGAGCCTAAGAAGCAGAGAATCGGGATCGAACGCTTTGAGGACCCCGCTCAGCCATGTCTCCTCCTTCTTTCACGATTTCTCTGATTTATTCCGGCAAGCGCCTCTCTCGCTCCTATTTTGCTCCTTTACCGGGCTGCTGGCTGGCATTGGCTTGAGCTTCATGACCGGGCTGCTGCAGGCGCTGCCAGGCCTCATTATCTTGATCCCCCCTGCCATCGGGATGCGCGGCAATATTTACAGCGCACTCGTCTCGCGGTTGGGCACCTCGATGCATTTCGGACTTTACTCTCCCAGTCTGAAACGGGGTGGGATCTTATTTCAGAACGCCAGTGCCTCGCTCGTGCTCACGCTCGTGCTCTCGGTCATCCTCGGCTTCCTGGTCAAAATGGCAGCGTACCCCCTGGGCCCGCCAAACGGGGAGTACCTCTCGCTCCATGGGTTCGTGCTCATCTCGGTCGTTGCAGGACTGATCTCCGGCCTCGTCCTCCTTGCGATTGCACTACTTGTCTCCATCATTGGCTACCACCGCGGGTGGGATCTGGACAACATGTCCTCGCCGATTATCACCTCCGCTGGCGACGTGATCACCATTCCTGCGCTCTTCCTCGCTGCCCTGATGGTGCTGAAGCTGGAGCGGCTCGCGAATTCGTGCTGCTGGGGGGGATGGGAATGGCTTTCGCCTGTAAGCCTGGTTTCGGTCTTCTTTATCGCTGCGGCTCTTCTTGCCGCGTTCAAAGGCTTGCGGTCGAAGGATAGGGCGTTGCATCGCATCCTTATCGAGAGCATTCCCATGCTCTTCATCTGCGGGCTCATCGATACGCTCGCCGGTGTTACGCTCGATATCCGATTGGAACATCTCATCGCGCTGCCTGCGATGTTCATCATCATTCCACCTTTTCTGGGCGAGAGCAACGCCCTGGGCGGCATTCTGAGCTCCCGGCTCTCCTCTATGCTCCACATCGGCACGGTGGAGCCGAAATCCCTGCCCGATCGGCTCGTATCCGCGAATTTCCTCGTGATATACCTCCTTGCCCTCTTCCTCTTCCTCTTCGTGGGTGGAACCGCGTACGCCGCGAGCATCCATCTTCAGTTCGCTACACCGGCGTTCTCGAAGATGCTCGCGATCGCACTCCTGGGCGGCCTCTTCTGCACGACCTTTCTCAATCTCGCGTCCTACTATATCGCTATTCTTTCCTTCCGGTTCGGCCTGGATCCCGACAACGATACCATCCCGCTTATCACCTGCTTAACCGATGTCGTCGGCGTCTTCTCGCTCCTCTTCGCCATGTATCTCATTCTGTAGTGTAGCCGTTTACTGCGCTGCGCGCTGTAGCCCGTGATTCGCTTCGCACATCAATCAGGTACGATCACCGTGCAGTCGCGGGAAAAGAATTTGATAGCTCTTCTTTCTTTTTATGAACCGTTATGCTATAGGAGAAGTAGGATATGCCCGTCATTAGATTGTACTACGATGATTTGGAGGCTCTCACTGGCGTGAGCATCGCGCGAATTGAGGAGCATCTACCGCTGCTCTGCGCGGACGTTGAGCGAATAGAAGCGGATTATATGGACGTCGAGTTCTTTCCCAACCGTCCTGACCTTTTCAGTGTGGAGGGCGTTGCTCGCACACTTCGGCAATTCCTCGAGCTCGAGCCAGGCCTCGCGAATTATGAGGTGACGCAGTCGGGCATCGAGATGACGGTTGACCCTTCGGTCCTCGCGGTGCGACCTCTTATTGTCTGCGGCGTGGTAAGGAATTTACACTTCGATTCCCGCAGCATCGAATCGCTGATGCTCCTGCAGGAGCAATTGCACCGTGGGTTGGGTCGGAATCGTAAGAATGTCTCGATCGGCGTGCACGATTTGTCCCGTGTGAAGCCACCGTTTACCTACCTCGCGGCAGATCCGAGCTTCTCGTTTGTGCCGCTCGATTACGACGTGGAGATGACGATGGCGGAGATCCTCGAGCGGCATCCAAAGGGGATCGGTTATCGCTATATCCTCGAGGGTAAGGATCGGTATCCGTTGATCCTTGATGCTCATGGGAACGTGCTCTCCTTTCCCCCGATTATCAATGGCGAGTTGACCCGGGTGACCGAATCGACCGAGGAGCTCTTTCTTGATGTGACGGGCCTGACCAAACACGTATTGATCGCACTTAATATCATCGCAACCGCACTGGCGGAGCGAGGCGGCGAGCTCCAATCGGTGGTAGTACGTTATCCCGATGAGCGCGGCACGCGCGTAACGCCCCGTCTAGAACCAGCCGCGATGGAGGTCTCGGTAAATGAGGCAAACGCACTCATCGGGCTCGACCTGACCGCAGATAACTGTAAGGCGTGCTGCGAGCGCATGGGGCTCGGCGCTGCGGTCAAGAATGCCGAGCTGCTCGAGGTTCTGATCCCCGCCTATCGCTATGATATCCTCCATCCCTGGGACATCATTGAGGATATCGCGATCGGTTACGGGTACAACAAACTCGTGCCTGAACTGCCGGCTACGCTCACTATCGGTGAGGTGCATCCAATAGAGGCGAAGAACGCGGCGGTGCGGAGCTTGATGATCGGCCTGGGCTACTTTGAGGTGGTCACCTTCACGCTGACCTCCGAGCGGAGGCAGTTTACCTTGATGCGGCGTGAGGAGCGAGCGTCCGAGGAAGTCCCGGTTGCCGCTCCGATAAGTATCGAGCATACGATGCTCCGCTGCTCGATTCTCCCGAATTTGCTGGAAATTCTCGCGATCAACAAGCATCGCGACCTCCCGCAGCGGATCTTTGAGGTCGGCCCGGTGGTCCGGAACTTCGAGGAGCGGTTCATGCTTGCTGCTGTTGCCACGCACGCCATAGCGAACTTCGCTGAGGTCCGATCGGTCGCGGACGCGGTGCTCCTGGAGTTGGGCTTGGACGATGCTGAGATCACGAACTCCCACGACGGCGCGTTCTTCGAGTACGGCCGCAGAGCGGATATCGTCAAGAATGGCGCGCGTATTGGCGTCTTCGGCGAGCTCCATCCTGAGGTAATTGGCAACTTCGGCCTCGACCATCCTGTAGTGGGCCTGGAGCTGGACGTCACCAGCCTGAAGTAAGGATTCGGGAGAAAGACACCATGTCAGATGTGCTCTTTGTGTATCCCAACACCCTCGATATCCCGGTGCACCCTGAATTCGACCGCTACGAGCGGTTAATGCTGCAATTTGCAGAAGAACGGGGATTGATAGGGCTTGCGCGAGGGACGATCGCGCCTCCGACTGCACTGCTTTCGCTCTCCGCATTCCTCAAGGAGCACGAAGTAGCCACCAGTTTTCTTGATCTCACTGTGGAATGTTGTGAAGGCAAGGACAAACACGACGCGCTGCTCGCCGCACTGCGGGAAGAGGATCCTCTGGTCGTAGCAGTCAACGGTATGGAAGATTGCTTTCTCTCCGAGCTCTACGATATTGCGCGTGTCACCAAGAGCTATAGCGAAACGATTATGGTGGTCACCGGCGGTGTGAGTGCGACGACACGTGATGCCGACATCCTCACCTCTTCACCAGTCGATTTCGTGGTACGCGGTGAAGGCGAGCAGACGCTCCTCTCGCTCGTGCAAGCGCTCATGCGCGGTAGTGGGGCTGAGAATGTCCGCGGGCTCTCATGGGTACAGGAAGGCCGGCTTCTTCGCACTGAGGATCGCCCCTTCATGGACGTGACGGCATTGCCGCTACCAGATCGGGAGAACTACCCACTAGCACGTTTGTACGCCGTGAATGGCGGTGTCGATCTGGTCTATGCAAGCCGCGGATGTTCAGGCAACTGCGCGTTCTGCAACGCACCGAGCTATTGGAAACGAGAATGGCGCGCACGGGAGCCGGGAAATGTGGTTGAAGAGCTTGCGCTGCTCGAAGAGAGGGGCGCGACGAGCGTCCATATCTATGATCTCAATTTCGGTCTCGACAAACGCTGGGTAACCGAAATTTGCGCGGGTATTCGGAAGGAGCGGCTGGAGATTGTTTGGGATTGTGAGCTCGCGTTACAGGATTTCACCAAACCATTTTTAAAGACTCTGTGCGAAGGGAATTGCCGCGGCGCTTTTTGTGGTATTGAAGCGGTGAGCCAATCGGTATTGGATTCCGTGCATAAGAGCTACAGAAGTCATGATCTGATGCGCTACTTGCGTAACGCCAGGGCTGCGGGCATTCACGTGGATGCTGGGTACGTCTTCGGTCTGCCGGCGGATACCTTTCAGGGATTACAGGCTCTAACTCGACTGGCGGGTAAATTACTCGAAGAAGATCTGGTGGAAACCCCTGCACCGTTTCTCTTCGTGCCCTTCCGGGGCACCGAGATTGGCGATGATCCCGCACGATCCGGTATCGAGATCGTCAACCAAAATACCGAAGAATGGCACTTCTTCCCACCCAACCCGCTCGCATCGACCCGCTATTTGTCCGCCGAGGAGGTCCACCGTGAGTGGGCTCGCTGCTTGGCGCACGTCAGCACCATATTAGAATCGAAACTGTGCACATAGCCGCAGAGAGCTGCTTGGCCCTCCATTTTCATCGCTTGCTTGCTTGCTTGCTTGCTTGCTTGCTTGCTGTACCAAGCAAGATCGTGAAAACGTCTGCGAAAACGGAAATCTGCAGTCACAACCACACAAAAAAACGGAACGTCCCTCCCCTGCCGCGTGGTCAAACAAAACCAGCAATCTTTATATATATGCTTCTTCTCGGAACTACAAACGGATGCAGGAAACGGAATGTGATGTTCTCGTCGTCGGAGCAGGGCCATCAGGATGCAGTGCGGCACGTGCCGCTGCCTCCGCCGGCGCTCGCACTCTGCTCATCGAGAAGAAGAAAGAGATCGGGGTTCCCGTCCAGTGTGCGGAAGCCATCGGCGAGTATCTCATCCCCTACTTACCCTATAAACTCCCGGAAACGCAATTGATCTGGAAGATCAACGGCATGCTCTTCTGGGCTGATGAGGTCTCCGTCGAGCGAACGAGCGGGATCTGGGCGGGTTACGCGATTAATCGGATAACCTTTGATACCTGGCTCGCATCCGGAGCGGTAACCGCGGGCGCCAACCTGCAGCTAGAGACCGAGTTGATCGATTTGACACTTGAGCATGACGATACCGTTACCCAGGCACTCGTGCGAACAGGCGATGGCTCAGAGCGTGAGATCATACCGCGCGTAGTGATCGCTGCAGACGGCGTGCACTCACGCGTGCTCGCCAAATTGGGCTTCGTCGATGTCGAGAGCAAATGTGTTGAAGTCCTGAGCTACGAGCTGATGAATCTGGAGTTGAATAAGCCAGCCCTGGAGCAGCTCTATCTGGGCGATTTCTCACCTGGCGCTTACGGCTATATCTTCCCGTTGGCTCGTAACCGTGCGAATGTTGGTGTTGGCTCCCTCTTTGGCACGAGGGAACTGGAGTGCTGCTATGAAGAGTTTCTGGAGCTACCCGTGGTGAAGAGACAGCTCAAGCAGGGTGAAACGGTTCGCGAGAAGAGTGGTTGGGCGCCGATACAGTATCTCTCGGATCGATGGCAGTACGGGAATATCATGTTGACGGGCGATGCGGCAAATCAGAACTTCAAACCGTTTGTTGAAGGCGTTCTGCCAGGTGTGATCTGCGGCGATATCGCGGGTCAAACGGCTGCTGATGCGGTCTTTGGTACCGCCACGCTGGCTGTTTACCCCTCACGCATTGCGGATAAACTCGGCCCATTCTTCTCAGAATCAGACAAGTTCCTAGATGTTTTGTATGAGCTGAGCACATCACCATCTGTCACGCGTCACTTATTACGACTCGGCATCTCGGCCGCCATCTTTTCGCCTGACGCGCTGGAAAGCCTCGCAGACCGGGACTACGAAACCATAAAAAATCGCATTTCTAGCGGTCTATGAGCGAGCGTAAGAAAGAATGTGAACAAATAGTAATCTTTTAAAGATATAAGGGGGTAACAGAATAATATGGTTGCACCTCATTCACGAGACTTTGTTGGCAGTATAAAGGAGGTCTTTTTGATGTGTAACGGACGACTCCTCTTTGGTACACTTACGGCGCTCATGTTACTGTGCTTTGTCAGTATCGCCACGGCTACATCGCACCTTGCCTACTATGAAGATGTGCCGCTCTTCATCCAATTCTTCGTCATATTCATGGCCATCTATCATGCAGCAATGTTCATCATGCTCAAGGAAATCCAGCGCGTATCCACTTCAACCATATGGAATAGTCTTAGAAATGCTAATTATTTAGGTATTGCATTAACCCTGGTCACCGCCTCACTGCTCTATGAATTATCCCGCGACTCTGCGGTAGCACAGTATATCCTGGTCTTGGTCGCCGTGTTCGACATCGCAACCCACTATCTCGCCAACATGGTACTCTATTATTTGATTACCCCAATTATAAAGGAAAAAATCGAGATATTCAGCGAAAAGTACCTCATCCATTACGCCTTTTTTGGAATAGCACTCTATATTATCTCGAATATAATTTACACAATAAAGTATCCACTCTCCCCACATTTTATTGTGCTATTCTTCTTTATTCTCTTTTCTATACTCATCGTTTTACATTATTCCTCCACTCTACTTTACATTTCAAAAGGCTACAGCGAGCTAGGATTTGTACGTAAGCCCTTTTTTATCGGTGGTATTGGAATGATCGCGTACCTATTATCGATCAGTTTGATGGTGTATTATATCTTTCATTATATTGATCCAGTAACACAAAAGGGTTTGTATTACAACATATCGCTCTATCTCATCTTCTTCGTTTTCACCATTTTGTACTTCATGCACTTTGTCATTGAATATCCTTCACTGCTTCAACCGAGATGGAAAGTATTAATGCCCTTTGATCTACCAAAGGTTGCAGCTGCCATAACGCTCGCGTTCTTGGCGGTCTCAGTCATCTGCAGCACGCTTGAATACCCGCTTATCAAGCCCTTTCAGACGATCCCCTTCGGCTTTGTGCCCGTCTTCCTGCTCCCCATCTTCTTCGGCGTCATCGTGACCTTTACCTCGCTCAAACTGCTCTCCTCACGGACGAAATTGAAATATTGGCGCTACCTCGGTTACGGGCAGTATCTCCACGTGACGGTAACCTTCTACGTGCTCAGTGTGATGTTTCTCTCGTGGGGCTCGGCCAGCATCACGACGATGCTCTTCTTCGCGCTCTTCGGACTGGTCGCCTTTGCTTTTTACCTCTTCTTCGCCCTCGACTTGCGTACCATCATCCTCGATCAAAACATCAGACTGAAGTTCTATCGAATGGACGTTACGCGGTACTTCGTGTGTCTCTGCTCCTGGTTCGTCCTTCTGATCCTCATCGTCTCCGCCACCTATGATCGGTTCTTGGGCACGGCACCCTTCGACTTGATCGCCTATCCTGTTTTGCTCTTCTTCGTCGCATTCTTCCTGATCGCGTTTGGCGCTTATCTGAGCGTCACGCACAAGGGGTTTGAAGAGATCCTCGGGAAAAATATCTGGTCCGAGCTCTCGTACATCTTCGCCTTCATTGCCTTCATGTTAGTCTATCTCATCTACTCCTCCCTGGGCACCCAATTACAGCGCTTCCCGTACCGTGACCTCGCCTTCGTTGGCTATTTCATAGTGCTTATTAGTGAGATTGTATCGACCCGGACCCTAGCAGGGCAGTATAAACCGCAGAATATGCGGGAGAAAGACCTTGGCCAGCTCTTAAATTTCTACGCTCAAAATTTCTTGAGGACCGATTATTTAGAAGAGCTTTGGTCAAAGGTTGTGGGGCAGTTAGGGGCTCCAGATACCGTGAAAACCATCGTATTTGACCCTTCGAGACGGCGATTCGATTTGGAGCAAGCGGACGAGAAGACGAGGGTCACCATCGCGGTACGGATGCTTCTCGGCATGCACGAGGTGCCGAACGTCGAGCGCGTGATGCTTTTACGGAAATCGGCGAATGAAACAAAGGAGGAGATTGCGGACATCCTGAAAGAGCGGATTCTGCTGCTGCCCGCCGAGTTACGCGCGAGCTTCGATGAGTGCAAGTATTATCCCCGGCTCTTTGAGCGGGCGGTAAACGATTTGATAACACCGCTCAAGACCTTTATTCCCCTTGGGGAGCAGAAAGAGATTTTTTCGCGGCTGAAGAAGCGGGAGCCGCTATTGAACTCGGTCAATTTTAAGGCGGAGGAGATTGAGTTGGGGGCAGACGTCAGATTCTCGCGTGAGAATTTCTTGAAGCTCTTTCAGTTGTATCTCGGGGCAATGGAGGAGAGTTTTCCCTTTAAGCGCTTTCTGCTACAAGAATTAGTCCGGGAGGAGATAAAAGAGGTGCTCGAGCACTATGAGATCACTGTTGGCGACGTGCTGGACCGCGTGCCGACGGGCCTTGAGGAGATGGACAAGATCATGGCAGGCGGTTTCGCAAAAGGAAGTTCGACTTTGCTGCTTGCGGAAGAGACGAAGACGAAGCAGAAGCTGCTCCTCGCCTTCATCGAGCACGGACTGCGTGAAGGTAATTTTGCCATTTACGCGACCTCAAAGCGTCCGTACGACCAGATTATGGGGGAGCTCCTCACGGACCTGGAGGAACTTGAGAATCTCACCATACTGGACTTACACGAAAATCTCTTTGTAGAGGATAAGGTGAGCGAGCTTATCGAGGTAGGCAATCGGATCATCGTACCCATGAACAAGATCTTATACCAGCGGAGTCTCGTGAAGGCCATCAAGAGCCTCCCCCACGACGTGCCGAAGATCGTGATTATCGACACCGTTGATGACTTCTCGCGCTATTATACTACGCACGAGCTATTTGAGTTACTCCAGAAGCAGTTTGAAGGGTTAAAGCGGTGGACCTGCACGAGCTTGATGGTGATGGGCCCGCACTCGCATTTGATCTTGCAAGAGGGCGTTGATGAAGTGAAGAAGCACTTTGACAATGTCCTGATCCTCTCCGGTGATGACAAGGATGCCTCAATCCTCATCGAGAAGCTGTATCATGGTACGCCGTCGAAGCACGTTGTTCGCCTCTAGAGGAAAGAACTGAGGGATCTACTGGCCAAACGAGGTCGCACGCCTCGAACGACACGATGTCTCAAAATTACTTGAATTTGTTCAAGATGATTACGGCAAGCGGCAATCGCCACGCTTTATTGCCAATCGCGGGCACGCGGAGATAATCGAGGAGTTTGACGAATTCGTACGCGGTATCGAAGGCGAGGAACGCAGCGAGGTACAGCCAGGGAAGGAGTGAGGTGATGCAGAGGCCCAGCGTGCTCACCTTCATACCGCAGCGATGCGCGAAGAAGAACGCCCGAATTCCACCGGTTTCATGAGCATCGACATAATCGTTGCCCTTCTCATCCGTAACCCCCATAATAGTGAGAACGGCCAGCGGCACCCACGAGAAGTGCGCATATTGCGTGAGAACGACCACAGCGATCAGCGCGAGGGCACTGAGCTTGAAGATGCGATTGTCCACCTTCCCCGAGAGCAGCACGGCAATGAGTATCGCGAATAAGACGGTCGCGGAGACGGAATCGAATAGTGAGACGCTGATCCAGAGCAGGACTAAAATAGGTGCAAAGAGTTTTGCAGTCGTCTTACTAAATCGATCTTCGTCAAAGGCATCGTCGATATACTTCAATCCGAACCCAATCGTAGCAAACGAAGCAATGATGAAGAGCTTAGAAGCTAAGACAGCAAAACTAGTACTCCAGTATGCTACCACGGGGCTCATGATTGCTACGCTACCTCCGGAGAGGGATAAGGAAGTGGGGGAATAGTATATTTACAAACAGATACATTTAAAGCTATCCCTCGGCAATATTGCCAGATTCTGCCAATTACCCTAAAGGCGGTGGTGGCTGTATGCCCTGCGGCACTATCCCGTCACCAGCTTGGAGCGCTGCCGGTAATGCTCATGTAATGCCCGCCCCCATCCGAGCGCCTTGGCATCGTCACTGATCAATGCTCGATTGTAATCATAGAGGCCATCGGGGGAGAATAAGCCGAGATAGAAGACACGATCCGTAAGGGTGAGCGTGAGCTTCAGAGGCAGCTCAGTAGCGAAGAGCGTGAGATTCGGCTCATCGAGGAAGTCGTGGAAGAGCTCCTCCGTCTCGATCACGCCCCCTATGCTCTCCAAAACCTCAGTTGTGACGATGAGATCGACCTTGACACGCTCCCTCTTCACGAGGTCCCGAATAGTGGTGAGATAGTCGAGGTCAAAGATCGGATAGATACCCTTCACCTCATTCGCCGTCTCGAGCACCTGGATAAAGGTAGCGTGCAATTTGAAGAGGTCGGTTGCCGTGCCTAAAAGCGGCATCGTATTGCTGAGATCACCGATCTTCTCGAGCAACGGTTGGGGTATATCGCTGAGATCGTGCTCCAGCCAGAATCGCTCGTGTTTCTGGAGCGCTTCAAGAGTGGCAATAAAATCCGCCAATTTCAAGGCCACTATCTCGCCTATTTTCGTTAATGCGTAGTTCCGCGCCTCATCCTGGCGGATGAGATTGGCCCGTTCAAGATCTCTCAACGCATGGATCGCCGTGGTCGAGCTCACCCCGAGCTCGTCACGGAATTCACTCAGCGGTTTCCTCCCCGCCTGCAAAGAGTGCAGGAGATTTCTGCGCAGATTGGAACAGGCCGCGAGACGTAGCAGATTGTGCATGATAATAATCGCTATCTTTTGCTCTTCCACTATAAAAGCTTTTCGGTTTTTCTTCGCGGGGCCAGAAGCGGGTGGGTACACTCGCGAATCCGCTGAAATAACCGTTTAAAGCCTCTGCGCGATAGTTCGAGACCGTTCAGGGAATAAATATTTTCAGAATACTTGCTTTGCTGCGAAAGTATTTTATGTATACCTGCCCTCTACTCATCAGGGAGCGGTTCGGAGTCGCGATGAACGTGGCGTATCTGATAGGGGAGGCGAGAGGAAAGAATTCGGGGAAGCGCGGTATCGTGACCGATGCGAAGGATGCGGAAAGGCGCGCGAAGCGGAAGACGATCTTGCTGGTTGAGGATGACGATGCGCATGCTGAGCTGATCTGCAGGGCGTTCGAGGATGTCGGCTCGCTCTGGGATGTGCAGCGCGTTCTGGAGCTCGGTGATGCCTTTGCCTGGCTGGAGAAGAGGTCTGAATCGCCCGCACTCGTTATCGCGGATTATCTCCTGCCCGATGGCACTGGTCTGGATCTGACGCGGGGTGCGATGAGTCCTGAGGAAGTAGGCTTCCCGCTCATCATCATCACGGGCGTGGGCTCAGAGCAGCTGGCGGTGCACGCGATCAAATCGGGCGCCATTGATTATGTGGTGAAGAACCCGGAGGAGTTACGCGAGCTGCCCTGGCGCGCGGAACGAGCGATTCGCGAATGGAAGATTTTGACGCGGCGGAAACGCCTGGAGGACGAAGTGGAGATCTACATGCGCGAGCTCGAACGCGTAACACAGGAGTTGGGAGATTCTGCGCTCCTTTTGGGCACGTACAGCGAGCAATTCGATGAGGTCGGCCGTGAGTACCTGGTCAGCGTCCAGAAGGCGACGGAGCGAACGGTCACGTTGACGGAAGATCTGCTCATGTTGACCCGAGTCGGGCGTCGATTCCATGAGTCGGAGAAGGTTGACCTGAACGAGCTTCTGGAGGAGATCGTCGCTGATCTCGGAGTGCTCATCGAGGGTCGGGGCGGTGAAATCGTGGCAGGGGAGTTACCAATGATCTCCACGCAGCGGGTGTGGATTAAAGAACTGCTCATCAATCTCATTGAAAACGGGTTGAAACTCAGCCTCACCGCGCGACCGCGCGTCACCATTGAAACTCAGGAGCAAGAGGGTGAGTATCTCTTCTCCGTACGGAGTAACGGGAGCTGTCTCAAGGAGAAAGATTTGAACTGTATGTTCACCGCTCCCAAGCAATTGTGTCCGTATGTTTATGAAGGCACCAGTTTGCGCTTGAGCCTCTGCAAGAAGATCCTGGATAAATTAGGCGGTAAGATCTGGACAGAGAACGGGGGCGAAGAATCCACGACCATCTACTTCTCGCTCCCGAAGAAGTAAGTGACCGAGCCATTCTGTGCTCGCCTTGCTCGCATCGCTATAGTGAGAGGAGTGCCAGAATAATTCTGAACGGCAGATTGCCTGCGATGAGTGCGAAGAAGAACCCCGCGGTGATGAAGAGCATATAAGGCAATCCCGGAGTGATCCATACGGCGTCCCCGATTTTCCCCTGCTCGTGATACCTTTTGAGCTCTTCTATCACGTCATCATCGATCTCGAGTCCGCCGAAGACGAGTGCCCTCCTTACCGTTTCTCCTCCCGTTTCTTCCTCCAACCCATACGAGTGGAGTAGCCGTTGGAAGGTGCACCTTGCACTCGCGAGTGTATCAATGCTTCGTTTATAGCCGACGAATGCCAGGCCAAGATGCGCCCTGAGCTCTGATGGCCGTAGCTTTACCGCGTTATAGAGAAACATGAGGGGGAAGACAAGCACTGAGATAATTGCGCCGTTGAACAGGGTGGTAATGGCAAAGGGAAAGGGATCAGGGATCGGCGCAGCGAAAAGGGGATTCGTAGGGATGAGCAGGGCGATACCAATGAGGGCTTTTGCGTCCGCACCACCGAAGAGGTTCAGGTGGAAGAAGAGATAGGCAAGTAAAAAGGTGAACCCGACGGAGTACCCGAGACTGATGAGGAACGGAACACCGCTACGATACCAGTTATACAGCGCAAGAGGGAGACCCACCGCGAGCAGGAGGATCCAGAGCTTATTGGTAACCGTTCTCGTCTTGAGATCAGAGTAGCAGGCATAGATGAGAATAGTCGCGCAGAAGCACACACTGAAAAGCTCTGTCTGTATCATACAATTGGCGTGATCGAGATCATGGGGAAGCTGTGCTGATGAGCAGTAGGCGCAAGCTCCAGGCCAAAATATTCGGTCCGCGGCATCTCGCCGTAGAGACAGGGCACGCCGGAGATGAACCGGGTTTTGAGATGAGTCGCTGTGATGGAACGCAGATCTTTCCCTTGCCCGCCTTCTTTACTGCCGTAACAGAGTACCACGCACCGCCGCTCCTTTATTGGGCTGAGCACCTCCCGCACTGCCTGATCGACGTCCGCAACTCCCTCGAGATTGAGCAGAACGAGGGCTCGTTCGCCTTCGATCTTAACCGGGAAATCCTGCAGGTCCTCGACGAGCTTTATCTTCTCTTTATGGGCTGGCGGGATAAAGGGCGCAATCCTGGCGACGAATTCGAACTGCTTGGGTGAGGTGAGCACAAGGTCCCGGCCGAGGTTGAGCGCGTTGACGGAGACTGCGCGTGCCAGGAGGTCATAGGGCACATAGTCACCTTCAAAGAGATTGAAACTCCCGTAACCGCCGAGCATCTGGTCAAGCTTTGGTATCCCGGTTGAGATCCGCAGCTCATTGAGATCAGGTAGCGGTTCCGGGACCGCGGGATTCTCGAGGTTCACCGGAATGTTGCCCTTGAACTCCGCGAACGCTTTGAACATGCCCTGATCGAGCGTAAACAGACGAACGGGATTAGTGATCCGGCAGCCCCGGAGCTTCTGCATCACCATCCGTCGCAAACGGCGCTCGCGGTTCATATCGCTCTCAACGAGCACGACGCCGTCAACGAGGTAGTCGAGTGCGGTCTGACCGGTATATTCAGCGAGCAGAATGATCTTCGTCCGCATCTTCCTTGAGAAATCGCAGAGGTTGTGCTCCAATTTCTCACGCTCCCGCGGCTCATAGTACCCGGTGTAGGAAGCGATCGCATCCCATGAGTCAATGATAATGATCGGGCGCTCCATCTTTTCCGTCCGCGTATAGACGGCCTTGAGGAAATCGGGGACGTTGGTGTACTTGAGCGGCTTAATCGTTACCCCGGGAGTTTTTATCGCGCGCTCACGCTCAGACTGGGTAGCATCGACGATGTTATCCGCGGCGATTTTATCCCTGATCCAGGGATGCTGCATGTATAAGGTCTCGGG
>Ga0265594_1001438_pt1 | contig 18379 bp, 20 predicted proteins | sample saktaG_11_FD_190147 | JGI IMG/M metagenome (GOLD analysis project Ga0265594, IMG submission 190147) | Saline water microbial communities from Sakinaw Lake, British Columbia, Canada - sak_2011_5_24_80m | ecosystem: Environmental > Aquatic > Non-marine Saline and Alkaline > Saline ... | reverse complement strand
TTACCATTGCTTTTCTCTCTTTGATTTTTATCGGAAGCGGTCGGCAAACTGGCGAGGTAAACTATGAAATGTTAGGGATTATTTTAAGCTATATAACCTTATTCAGTTTGGCTTTATATTCTCTTTCTTATAAATATATCAGTAAAAAATATGGAGAAACAGACGACGAATAAAATTAAAGTTTTTCGCGCAATGCACGATATGACACAGGAAACATTAGCTAATAAAGTTGGCGTTACCAGGCAGACTATTATTGCGATCGAAAAAAATAAATATGTTCCGTCTTTAAAATTAGCATTTAAGATTGCCAGAACTTTTAACGAAACCGTAGAAAATATTTTTCAATATCAAAAATGATTATTTAAATTAAACTTGTGAATATTCACAAAAAAATTAATAAAAATTTCATAGAATATATTATCGGCGTTGGGATTTTACTCTTTCTCTTCGTATTTTTTATCACTTGTACGCAGATTGGCTATGATGTAAAAAAGCGATGTGAACTGGCTCAAAACAGATATGGCGGAGAATGCGTTAATGCCTTGATGAATCAGGTTACCGATGATTCCAGCCAATATGGAAAAAACGATGCTATTTGGGCATTAGGACAATTAGGCGACAAAAAAGCATTACTGTTTTTGGAACAATATGACACGAGAGAAAAACTTCCTGATCGGGCGAAATGGGATGAAGGAATCAGCCAATATGAATTAGGCAAAGCTATTAAACTCTTGAAGAGCGGATTTAATGTATCGGCTTTTGTTTGGAGGGATTAAATAATTTTTGCTACCCAGATAAAAAACAATCCCGTAGGGTTGCAGGACTGTTTTCATTTTTACTCAGCCAGTAGTGTCAAAGTTTTGTCTTTATAGACTGTTCTTACTCTTACTTTGTTTTTTTTACTTCCTATAATTTCATTCCTTAGGATATATAGCTTATTTAATAATCTTTTTTATTCATACGGTTATAATTTAAATATTTCTTGATCTAGTTTTTTAGTGTTTTCCCCGATTCTTTTAAAAGTTGATATTATTCTTGAATTCTATAATAATTCCCGTTTTATAAAATCGTCAAAAAAGTGATTTTTTGATAAGATAAGACAATGATTCAATATCTATTTTTATTGGGAGCCTTAATCCAGTTATCTGGCCTTGTTATCTATATTAAAGAAACCGTTAAGGGAAAGACAATGCCCAATAGAGTCACCTGGCTAATGTGGTCTATTGCTCCGTTGATTGGTACTGCTGCTGCTTTCAGTAATGGGGTTACTTGGGCCGTGACCCCTGTTTTTATTGCTGGTATTGGCCCGTTATTGGTATTAGCTGCTTCCTTTTTAAATAAAAAGGCATATTGGCAATTAAGATCATTTGATTATCTTTGCGGTTTTTTCTCTTTTTCAGCATTATTGCTTTGGGCGATCACTAAAAATCCTGTTATTGCTATCGTTTTTGCCATTATCAGCGACGGTTTAGCTGCCGTGCCAACTCTACTAAAATCTTGGCAATATCCGGAAACAGAAACAGCCGCAGTTTATATCAGTAGTTTTTTCGGCGTTTTACTGGGGCTTTCAGCTGTTAAGCAATGGAGTTTTTCTGAGCTTGCCTTTCCAGTTTATCTTATACTGATAAATGTTCTTTTTATTATCTTTCTTTTTAGGAACCGATTTATGAAAAAGAAAGCCATTGTTTAAAACCAATGGTTTTTGTAAAATTAGCTAAGGTTAAATAAATTAATATAATTTTATGACTAAACAAAAGGTTAATTTAGGAGAATATCAGGAGCTTTGTAAGTTCACAGCCAAGAAATACAAGGACCGAGAAATGGAGATTGTTGATTGGGGGCTGGGAGTAGCTGGTGAGGCCGGAGATCTGGCAGGTTGCATTAAAAAAACTGTTTTTCACAACAATGACCAGACTCAGGGAACCAGGGAGAATATCGGCGACACCATGTGGTATCTGGCTATGATCTGTAATTTTTATGGCTGGGATTTTGAGGAGGTTTTATCTGAGAACGTGGCTAAATTGAGAAAACGTTATCCTCAGGGTTTTACTGAAACAGATGCTCAGAGAGGCGGCACTAGGATTGATTGGAACGAGAAATAATATTTTTGATAAAAAAACATGAATAAAAAACTTATTGTTTCAATTTTGGCAGTCGGTTTGGCAGTTGGTTTTTGGTTTGCCAAAGACTTGTTTTTAAAAGATAACCAGCCCTTGGTCAGTCCCGAGCCAGGTCTTGAGACGACTTCTCAGTTTCTTTTAAAAACTAAACCGATTGAGATTAATGAAATTGGCGATAAATATGAGATCCAGATAAACTGTCCTGAGTTTTTCGGCTCAATTTTTCCAGAGGCGGAACAAACCGCCAATCAACTTTTAGAGAGCTTGTTTAATGATCAGATTTTAAGACTTAAGGCGGACTTAGTTGAAAATATCGCTGATATTCCAGGAATGAAAAGCGCTTTGGGCGCAAGTTATGAGGAAATTTTGCTGACAGACAAAATTGCCAGTATTAAGTTTGATAATTATGAATATATAGCCGGAGCCGCTCATCCCAACAGCTTTTTTTCCGTTTTTAATTATGATTTTGAGAAGAATCGGCGAATTAATCTTATAGAACTTTTTAATTCTGGCAGTGATTTCTTGCCAATTGTTTCTGAAATTGCCTTTCAGGATTTAAAAAATCAGTTGGGAGAAATAGACCCTTTTGTCCAAGAAACCCTTAAGCAGGGGTTAATGCCGGTGGAAAATAATTTTGAAAACTTTGTTTTTAATAAAAATAAGATTATCTTTCTCTTTGACCCTTATCAGCTAGGAGCTTATGCAATCGGTCCCAGATCTGTTGAAATTAGCTATGATCAACTTAATGATTTAAATAGCGAAAGCGAATTATTAAATTTAATTAGGAAATAATATGGTGCCAAAAGTAAAGGAAAATGTTAATGGTTTCCTGGAGTTTATTAGAAGGCAAGGAGTAGTAGGCTTAGCGGTTGGTTTTCTTTTAGGGGGAGCTGTTTCAAAGTTAGTTTCAGCTCTGATCCAAGACCTGATCAGCCCTTTTATAGGCTTGATCACCGGTTCAGCGGGTGGTTTAGCCCAGGCGGCTTTAAGTGTCGGTCCTATTAACCTAATGTGGGGACATTTCTTGAGTGTTTTCATAGATTTCTTGGTAATTGCCGTGGTTGTTTATTTTGGGATTAAGGGCTTAGGGCTTGATAAATTAGACAAAAAAGATTAGAAGTTTATTGCGGTCTAATTAGGGAATTAGAGAATTAGTTTGGAAAACAGGACGGATATTATTAATTATTTTAGAATAATCGGAACGCATAACCCAAAACACTATTTAAGATATGGGAGGAGTCGGGAGCGGTTATCCCAAGCGGTCTTGAACACCGTTAAGGTCGAAAGGCCTTCGTGAGTTCGAATCTCACCTCCTCCGCCTTCGCTCCGTCAGAGCTTCGGCGTGATAAAATCCGTCAGAAGAATGTGACGGCGGGTTTACAAAGATATTTATATGGTGGGATTCGAAGACCGCAGTCCCGCTGCAAGCGGGACGAGGGGCGGCCTGCGAGCCCCGCGAAGCGGGGACTTGTAGGCGAATCTCACCTCCTCCGCCTTCGCTCCGTCAGAGCTTCGGCGTGATAAAATCCGTCACGAACTAGAACAGAATTCGGTTCGGGGTAGCCTCGATCCATTTTTATATTCCGTCTTGAATTTTTCTAAAAACGAGGTTGTTATGAAAAACGAAATCATGATTGATATAAATAAAGTAGAATTGTTAATTTTTGATATGGATGGAACCTTATTTCGGTCAGATAAAGCTAATTTCGAAGCTATTAAAAAAGCTTTATTGGGTTTGGAATGGGATGTTTCTATCACAGAAGACGATGTAAAAAAATACTTAGGAGAGGTTTCGGAAAAATTTTATCGGGAGATATTGCCGCCCGATAAATTTTCTCAAAAAGAGGAATTTAAAAAAAGAACGAGGGAGCAATACGCTACCATGATTTCTAATTATGGAGAGATCTTTCTCGGCGTATTAGAAACCCTAAAAATCCTTAAAGAAAGAGGTTATAAATTGGTCTTGTGTACCAACGCTTCAGTTAAGTATTTTAATGTTGCAGTTTCCTTTTTAGGCGTTAAAGATTATTTTGACTATATGGAATGCGTCCAGGAAAATAATCTAACGAAAAGTGAATTAGTGAAAAAAATACAAAGCCAATTTCCAGCTTCAAAATCTGCCATTGTTGGCGATAGAATCCACGACATAGAGGCAGCAAAAGAAAATGACGCCCTATCCATCGGCGTTCTTTATGGGTATGGTGGAAAAGAACCAGAGCAGGCAGATATCGTTATAAATAATTTCCCTGAATTACTAAATATTTTTGATAGGAGATTGTTTATTTTCGAAGATATATTGAAAAAAATTAAAAGAAAGAAAGACGAAACTAAAGCGTTCGTGATTGGAATAACTGGCATTGATACTTCGGGGAAAACGAAATTTGCGGAAGCTTTCGAGAAATTTTTGACATTCAAGAATTACAAAACACAGATAATTAATTTAGACGATTTCCATAATCCCCAAAAAATTAGATATGCTGAAATAAATCAGGCCGACAATTATTATAATAAGAGTTTTGACATTAAAACTATTGTCAAGAAATTACTGATTCCTATTCACCAAAAAAGTAATTCTTCAATAAAGTTAAATCTGCTCGATTTACATACAGATCAATATGATATTGAGAAAGAATTTATTTTTGATCGAAATACCATTATAATTTTTGAAGGCGTTTTCCTGTTCCGTAAAGAGTTTTCCCCCTACATTGATTACAAGATTTTTATTGATGTATCTTTCAGGGAAAGTAAAAATCGGGCAAGAGTTAGAGACGTCCCAATTTACGGCGAAGAAGTTTTAAAAAAGTATGATGAAAAATATTTACCTGCCCAAAAGAAGTATTTAGATGAATTTTCGCCATTGGAAGTTGCTGATTTAATCATTGATAATAATAATTGGGAATATCCTAAAATAAAAAAGCAAGCTCCTTGAAATTTAACAACAATTTTATAAGATATTCATACTGCACACTTTAGTTAAGGAGGCATTATTAAAATCAGCTTGCTTTTCGCTTATGCCTTCAAAGCAAAATGTAACTTCTTTGAAGTTACAGACATATTTAAATTAATGTATAAAATGAGCTATAGCGGCTCTAGCCCGATATATCGCTTCACGCTATAATTGATTAATGGTTACAACCATTAATCAATTACTTCTTGGCGGGTAGCCAGATTTTGGCTTAGCTCTTTGACAGCACTAATTAACCAATTTTTTAACTAAACCTTGATAAAGGACACTAAGCCGTAATCTTGGTGCTTCAGGTATTTTTCTGGAGAGCTAAGCGTTGCGGTTTTGAGCAAAAGTAGAAAGATATCAATTATTGACAAGTAATTTAAGTAAAACCAGCTTCTTTCTTTTTAGCAGCCAAAACAGGTTCGGGGGGAAAGAATATCAGTTATTAGATTAAGATACTTTCATTTATTTTTTCCTTTACCGGATTACGTCATTTATTTTTTCCTTTACCGGATTACGTCATTTATTTTTTCCTTTACCGGATTATAAATGTTATAATGAATTACTCCTTTGGGGGAGTTAATTTCCTTAGAGGAAATTACCTTATAAGGGTTAATAACAAAATGATATACTGAGCATTCTGCTCATTATAAAAAATATTGATTCAATTTAGAAAAATCATTTTATGGCTTTTGCCTCCATTGGTTTAGTAAAAAAAAATTGTCTTGGCGTTGATATCGGCTCTTCAATTATTAAAATTGCTCAGTTATCAAGAATAGGCGAAAGAATCAGGCTTGAAGCTTACGGCGAGATTAAGGCCGAAGCAATCTACGAGAAACCATTTCGGACTTTTGAAAAAAACACGGTTTTATTTCAAACCATAGACATTGCCAGGGCCATTGGTGGCATTATTGATGAAGCCAAAATGACTTCAAAGAGAGCAGTTTTTTCAATTCCTGACTTTTCGACCTTCTATACTACCTTTCAATTGCCGCCAATGTCCTCTCAAGAACTGCCTCAGGCAATTAAATTTCAGGCTAGACAGCAGATCCCCTTACCATTAAACGAAGTTAGTCTTGATTGGTCTGTTATCCAGGGCAAGCCCGATGATTATCAGGGACCGGGCATCAAAGTTTTATTAGTTGCGGTTCCTAATGAAATTATCAATCAATATCAGGAAATTGCCAGATTAGTAAATCTTGAACTATATGCTCTTGAGGCCGAAGTCTTTGGTTTTTTAAGATCAGTCAGTCCAATTAAGAATCAGGTGGCCATTATTGATGTTGGCGCCCAGAGCACGACTTGCAGTTTAATTGACAGAGGAGTTTTAAAATTAAGTCGTAGTTTTGAACCAGCAGCCAACGAAGTTATTCAGGTTTTAAGCAAAGCATTGCAGACGGACTTTAAGGAAGCTCAATTGCTAATTGAAAAATACGGATTGCTTCCCAACGAGACGCCAGGTTCGGAAAATGCCAAAGAAATAGTCTTACCCATTATTGATTCTATTCTAAGAGAGATTAATAAAACAATCCAAGGGTTTTCCTTAACCGAAGGCAAGTTGCCGGAATTGGCAATTTTAGCCGGAGGATTCGTCTTAACCCCCGGAGTTAAAGATTATTTTGCTGAAAAACTTGGCATGAAAACAGAAATAGCTAATCCCTTCCAAAACATTTTTTATCCGCCTATTCTCGAAGATACTTTAAAAAAACTATCCCCCTTTTATGTAATTGCCATCGGTTCCGCTATTAGGGGATTAGAATAGTAAACAGAGTTAACGTAAAATGGATAATATTGATTTAATTCCTAAAAAACCAAAAGAAGAGCCGTTTTGGCAAGAGCTTTTGTTTTATGCCTCTTTTCTATTTTTGGCAATGGCTCTTTTATTCTGCATCGGCTTTGGAGTTTTAGCCAAAAGATCAAGTTTAGAGCTGGAAAAGGTTAATCAAGAACTGAACAAAGAAAGGACTCAGCAAGAAATTGAGACTGAGGTTGAAGTTCTTGATTATCAAAAGAAAATAAAGGCTTTTAAAGTTCTTTTAGAACTGAGAAAACCGATTTCGAAAATATTTGATTTTTTAGAAAACCAGGTTCATCCCGGGGTTTATTACACCCAAATGGAATTTATGGCTGACAGCAATATTCTTAAGGTTAGTGGCTTGGCTGATAATTTTCAAATCCTTGGTCAACAAGCTTTGATTTTTAAAAAAGATCCTTTAATCAAGGAGATTAATTTGAAGCAAGTTGGTATTGGTATTTTGGGCGGAGTTGAATTTAATTTTGACATTTTGTTTAATGAAGAAATTTTTGAAGTTGAAATTGAGGAACTTTCTCCTGAAGAGACTTCTGGCCCCGAGGCGAGTCCTGAAACAAGTCCTGAAACAAGCCCTGAAACAAGCCCTGAAACAAGCCCTGAAACAAGCCCTGAAACAAGTCCTGAAACAAGCCCTGAAACAAGTCCTGAAACAAGCCCTGAAACAAGTCCTGAAACAAGCCCTGAAACAAGCCCTGAAACAAGCCCTGAAGAATAAAATAAGATTATGCCCCAGAAAATCAAAAAATATTATTTCACCATTGGCAACTTCCTAATTAGTTTTGTTCTTTTGTTAACCTTTGCCTTGTCTAAATATTCAGATTTTCAGAATTACCGCTTGGAGCTGGTGGAAAAAAGGACTACACTAGAAGATCAGCAGGAATATTTTAAAGATCTTAATTTTTTTCAAGCCGAGCTTAAAAAATATGAGCCCGAATTAACCAAAATTAATTCTAGCTTGCCGGCAACACCATCAGCCCCAGCTATGCTTGATTATTTTCAGAAAGTTGCTTCTCAGAACGGTTTAATTATCAGCGATATTGATTTTCAAGAAACTATTTTAGTCTTAGAAAGACCTTATCTTTTGAAAAAAGAAATTGCCATTATTGTTGAAAGTCCGTATAGTTCTTTTAGGAAGTTTCTTTCGGATATTGAGAAAAATTCGAGATTAATCCAAGTGGAATCGCTATCTTTTTCTTTGCCGGAAAAAGGAGATATTTTCACCTTTAATCTAGCGACTTCAATTAATTTTTTACCCGAAGTTAAGCCGGTATCAACACCCGAAGAATCAACTTTTGAAGAATTTTAAAGCTTGAATAATAATACAATAATTTTAAAACACAAGACGTGGCAATTGTCTTCTCTGAAAAACAAAAAAATCAACAATATTTGATTTTAATTTTTATTTTTGTCAGCATTGTTACCGGATTAGTATTTTACTTTGGTGTTTTTAAAAAACCAGAAGAGAAATCAATCATTGTCTTAGCTCCGCCAAAGAAAGTGGAAATAGATTTTCAAGTTTTTGAAAATTCGCTTTTATCAAAGCTTGAACAATTTGAAGAAATTGTTGAATTTGAAGGCGAGATTGGCCGAGATAACCCGTTTAATCCGTTTGAAGCGGAAATACAATGATTTTAATTCAACGATTATTAGCAAAGGGAATTATTGATCGGGAAAAGGCTAGCCTGTTTGAGTCGGAAGTAAAAGAAAAAAATCTTAAGGAAGAAGGGGTAATTTTGGAAAGTGGCGTCATTGGCGAGAAAGATCTTTTTGAACTCAAGAGCCAGGAATTAAAAATCCCCCTAAAAGAGGTTTTACCCGAAGACGTTTCTTTAAAAGTTCTTGAATTTATCCCCGAAGAGTCAGCCAGATATTACAAGATTATTCCTTTAGGAAAAGAGGACGGTATTCTCGATGTTGGCATGGTTTATCCTGAAGACATTATTCATCAGGGAGCTTTAAATTTCATTTCCAGGCAAGGAAAATGGAAAAGCAGGGTTTTTCTGATTACTTTGTCAAACTTCGATATGCTTTTGAAGCAGTACAAGACCTTGAAAAAAGAGGTAGAAAAAGCCCTAAGCCAGCTAGAAAAGGATTTAGAAGATGAAAAAGTTAAGCCTGGCGGTTTGCCCTCAGTAGCTGAATTTGAAAGATTGGCCGAAGAAGCGCCGATTACTAAAGTGGTTGCCGTAATCTTGGGTCATGGAGTTGATGGCCACGCTTCAGACATTCATATTGAACCGACCGGAATAAATCTTAGGGTTCGTTACCGCTTGGACGGGGTTTTACATTCTTCAATCTTTTTGCCTCTAAGGTTGTTGCCGGCAATTATTTCCAGAATCAAAATTCTGTCTGCTTTAAAGATTGACGAGACCAGAATACCTCAAGACGGCCGTTTTTCAGCTAGATTTAATAAGAATAATGTTGATTTCAGGGTGGCCACTTTTCCAACTGTGCTGGGAGAAAAAGTCGCTATCAGGGTTCTTGATTCAAATCAGGGGCTAAAGAGTCTTGATGATTTGGGGCTGAGGGGGCGAAACCTGGAGCTGATCAAGAAAACCATGGTCAAGCCTTATGGCTTAATATTAGCGACTGGCCCGACAGGCTCTGGTAAAACCACGACTCTTTATACAATATTAAGGATGCTGAATAAGGAAGGTAAGAATATTGTTACCCTTGAGGATCCGGTTGAGTATTTTATTGACGGTATTAACCAATCCCAGATTAAGTCTGAGATAGGATATAATTTTGCTTCAGGGTTGCGGCATATTTTACGTCAAGCCCCGGACATTATCATGGTTGGTGAAATTCGCGATGAGGAAACAGCCAGCTTAACTACTCACGCGGCTTTAACCGGGCACTTGGTATTAGCTACTCTGCATACCAATAATTCTCTGGGAGTTATCCCCCGCTTGATTGATCTTAATGTTAGGCCGTTTTTAATTCCGCCGACTTTAGAATTGGCTATTGCCCAGAGACTGGTGAGGAAACTTTGTAAAAATTGCAAGAAACAAGTTGAACCAGGCAATAAAATTAAAGAAATCATCTTGCAGGGTTTAGCTTCTTTGCCGGAAGTAAAGAAGAAAGAAATTGATCTTTCCAATCTTAAGATTTTTGAACCGCAAGGCTGTAAAAAATGCAATTCGTCTGGATTTTCCGGTCGAATCGCTCTTTTTGAAATTTTAGAAATGACCAAAGAGCTTGCAGAAATAGTTTTACATGAACCTTCAGAGTCAAAAATAGCCGAGGAAGCTCTTAGGCAGGGAATGATTACCATGAAGCAAGATGGTATTCTTAAGGCCATGGAAGGCATTACTACTATTCAGGAAGTTATAAGGGTTGCTGAAGAAAAATGATTTCTACTAATTACGAATCACTCACGAATATACGAATTCGTATATTCGTAAAAATTGGTAATTCGTAGTATTAACGTTATAATAACCAGTCGGGGCAATAATTTGATAATTAAGCATAATATTTAAAATTATGAAACAGATCTTATTAGTTGAGGACGATCCATTCTTAATAGACATCTACGCTACTAAGTTTAAAGAGATGGGTTTTGATATTGATATTGCTAGGGATGGCAGTCAGGCCTTGAGAAAAATTTTAGAAAAGAAGATCGAGCTGGTGCTTTTAGACATTGTCTTACCCCAGGTTGATGGCTGGGAGATTTTGGAAAGAATTAAGCAAGAGGATAGTCTCAAAGACCTGAAAGTGGTCATTCTTTCTAATCTTGGACAGAAGTCAGAAGTTGACAGGGCTTTTGCTCTTGGGGCGACCAAATATTTAATCAAGGCTCATTATACTCCAAGCGAAGTGGTTGAGGAGATCAAGAAAATTCTTTAATATATTTAACATGGATTATTCATCAAAACTTAAGGAGCTTTTAAAATTTATCGTTAAAGAACAGGCTTCCGATCTTCATATTTCAGTTGGCCATCCGCCAATCTTAAGGATCAGCGGTAAATTAGTGCCGTTGGTGAAAATTGAAAAGTTTTCTGCTGAAGACACTACGGGCCTAGCTAAAGCCATGATTAGTCAAAGCCAGTTCGCCCGATTTTTAATAGATAAAGATATTGATTTTTCTTATAACTTTGAAGATAAGGCTAGATTCAGGGTTAATATCTTTTTTCAAAAAGGCGAGATTAGCATTGCTGCCAGGCTTATTCCGACAAATATTAAAACCATTGAAGAGTTAAATTTACCTCAAGTCTTACACCAATTCACAGCCCATAGCCAGGGTTTTGTTTTAATTACCGGTCCCTCCAGTCATGGCAAGTCAACCACTCTGGCGGCTTTGATTGATGAGATTAATCATATCAGGGCAGATCATATTATTACCATTGAAGATCCGATCGAATATATTTTTAAAGATGATCGTTCTATTATTGATCAAAGAGAAATTCATCAAGACGCAACATCCTTTACTCGAGCTCTGAGGGCTACTTTCAGGCAGGATCCAGATGTGATTATGGTTGGGGAAATGAGGGACCAGGAAACTATGGCTATTGCCATTACTGCGGCTGAAACTGGGCATCTTGTTTTTGCTACCCTGCATACTAATTCTGCCAGTCAGACAATTCACCGGATTGTTGATTCTTTCCCACCTGACCAGCAAAACCAAATCAGAGCTCAATTATCTGGTTCGCTATTGGGAGTTTTTTCTCAAAGATTGGTGGCGGGGTTAAAAGGAGGCCTGGTTCCGGCTTTTGAGCTAATGTTGTCAACGCCGGCCATTTCTAATCTGATCAGGGAGAACAAAATTCATGAATTACCTCTAGTAATTGAAACTTCCGGAGAATTCGGGATGATGTCTTTAAATAGATCCTTGTCAGATTTAGTCAAGAGGAAAGAAATTTCGATTGAAAGCGCACTTAATTTTTCTCTTAATCCGACTGAATTGAGAATGCTTTTAAGAAATTAATCCTACCAACTACGAATAAGTACAAATGTACACGAATTCGTATATTCGTAAAAATTAGTAATTCGTAGAAGTATTTATGAAATTTAATTATAATTCCCATCTTCGATGGGTCCCTGAAAATTAAATGAAATTTAATTATAATTCCCATCTTCGATGGGCCCCTGAAAATTAAATGAAATTTAATTATAATTCCCATCTTCGATGGGTCCCTGAAAATTAAATGAAATTTAATTATCAAGCTCGGAGCAAAGAAGGCGATATTCAGGCCGGAGCGGTTGAAGCGGCTTCTAAAGAGGCAGCCGCTAATGTCCTCCAGGGTTATAATTTAATCGTCACGTTTTTAGAAAAGGCCGGCGAAGAACCTTTTTATTCCCGCAGTCTGAAGATTTTTGAAAAGGTCACTAGAAAAGACCTGGTTTTCTTTTTAAGAGAGCTGTCAACCATGTTTAAATCAGATGTTACTCTGATTGAGGCCTTGCAGGCTATTGCGGAAGAAACAAAAAATACCGGCTTTAAAGAAATTATTTTTAAGATTGGCGAAGAAATTGAGGGCGGAACCCCCTTTTCCGGCGCCTTGGCCGCTTTTCCCAAGCTTTTTCCTCCATTCTATATCAACCTGGTAAAGTCCGGAGAATCCTCTGGAAAACTATCTGATGTCTTGGAATATCTAGCCGATCATTTAGAAAGAGAATATGAGTTGACTAGAAAAATCACTTCCATGATTATCTATCCTGCTTTTGTTTTGGTTACTTTTCTTGGGATATTAATAGTTATGAGCATTGTTGTTATTCCTAAGCTGACTTCAGCTTTAGAAATTGATCCTCAAAACCTGCCCATAGTTACTAAAATTGTGATCAGCCTTACTGCCTTATTAAGGAAATATATTATTTTGGGGATAGCTGTTGTCGTTGGCTTGGCAATCTTTTTGCAGCGTTATTCTAAAACCGATATCGGCAAAAAAAAGATTGATATCCTCATTTTAAAATTGCCCTTGATCGGTAATCTTTTAAAAATGGTTTATCTGACTAGGTTTGCTGAGAACTTTTCCACTTTAATTTCCGGTGGTTTGCCCATTACCAAGTCTCTTGAAATTTTATCAGGAGTTGTTAGCAATCAGTGCTATAAAGAGATTATCTTTGAAGCTAAAGAAGAGGTGCGGCGCGGCGAGATGGTTTCTTTGGTTTTGAAAAGGCACCCTAAATTAATATCATCATTCTTCAGTCAGATGGTCTTGGTTGGAGAAAGGACCGGCCGACTTTCAGAAACCTTGCTGGATATCACTTCTTTTTACGAAAAGGAAATCGAACGCGATATTGAAATGCTTTTAAGTTTACTGGAACCGATTCTAATTATTGTTCTCGGCGGCGGAATTGGGGTTTTAATTGCCGCAGTTCTTTTGCCGATGTATCAAATAGGTTCACTTGGCATTTAATTTTTATGAGCAGCAGTAAAAAAACCGGGTTCACCCTTATTGAGTTATTAGTAGTGGTAGTCATCATTGGCGTTATTGCCAGTATTGTTATTATTTCTCTGGGGCAGATAAGAAGAAAGGCGAGGGATGCAAGGAGGATTAGCGATGTGCGCCAAACAATGCTGGCTTTGGAGCTTTATTATGACGACCATTTAAGATATCCAGAAAAAGGTGCTGTCGGCGCAGTTGACAGTATCCCCGCCAGCAGCATCTTTCCTTATTTAGAAAAGAGTCCGGAAGACTCGGATAATGTTGTTTTAGCTTGTCAACCTGAAGGTTATCGTTGGTGGGGCAATACCGGCCACGCCCAGAAATACTGCCTATGGGCCTGTCTGGAATCAGGCGGATTTTTTACCGCTTCTCCTCGAGGCGTCCGGCTTTTAGAGAACTCTCCAACTAACCTTGATTGCCAGTAGGGTTTATTCACAGCCTAAAGTTACCCTTGACTACCTTTTTTGCTTATCAGATGATATAATAAACAAGATGCGAGAAATAAAAACTTAAGAAAGGTCGAGTCATAATTTAAGAGCAAGATAAAAATATAAAAATATAAACTATGATCAAGAAAAAAGGTTTTACTTTAATTGAACTTTTAATCGTTATTGCCATTATTGGCGTTTTAGCTTCAATCGTCTTAGTATCAATGGGCGGAGCCAGATCAAAAGCCAGAGATGCTGTCAGGCAATCAGATGCCAGGCAAATCGGTTCAGCCATGGAACTTTATTATGGAGACAGCGATGCTTACCTTGCCTCAGCCACAGTGCCAACAGCGATCAGCACTTATATGGTAACGTTTCCAACTGATCCGAAAGGAGGCGTCTCTTATGGCTGGGTTGATAATTCTTTAGATGACCAGAAATACTGTGTTTATATGACTATGGAAAACAAGGGTAGTTGCACAACCACTAGGTATTACACCAGCTCTCACAAGGGGACGGCTGAAGTTTGCGACACTGCAGCTTGGACTTTAAGCTGTCCATAGCTTTTAGAGCGGGAACTTTGTGTCTTAAGGATTTTCTAAGAATTTTATGGATTTAAGTAAAGAGAGAGGCTTTACCTTGATTGAACTTTTGGTAGTTATTGCTATCATTGGTCTTTTAGCTTCGATTGTATTAGTATCTTTAGGCGGAGCCAGGAAAAAAGCCAGGGATGCCAGGGGCCAGGCTGATATTAGGCAAATTGCTACGGCTTTTGAATTAAAATATTCTGATAATATTCCCGAAGTTTATCCTAACTTGCCCAATACAGCTACAGCTGTTCCCGCTAGTAGCACTCTACTCGATCCCTATTTAAACCCCGTTCCGACTGGCAATGGCTATAGATCGTATTACTGGCTTGATGGCGGCGATACCCAGACTTTCTGTGTCTTTTTCCAAATGGAAAGCCCTACGACTAATTACTTTTACGCTAGCCAAAAGGGATCTGGGATAAGAACTTCTGCAGGTTGTCCATAAAATTTTTCTCCATAAACCAGCATTTATTCGTTGATTATTGATTATTGCTTTAGTTATGGAACTGACCAACCCCGCTATTTTAAGCGGGGTTGTTTTGTGTTGCGGTTGTTGGGTGACTGTCACCTGCAGTAACCTACAGTAAGTCACCTGCAGTAGGAAAAGAGGGGTGTTGTGTTATAATATAATGAACTGAGTTCAATGCATTACTTTGCATCATAATAAAACATGCTTCTAATATTATTATTTATCTTTGGTTTAATAATTGGTTCTTTTTTGAATTGCGTTATCTACAGATTGGAAAAAAACCAAGACTTTATTTCGGGAAGATCTTTTTGTCCCCATTGCCGACATATTCTTGATTGGCAAGACTTAATTCCTATCTTAAGCTTTATTCTTTTAAAAAGAAGATGTCGTTATTGCCGTGAATTAATTTCCTGGCAGTATCCTTTAGTAGAGCTTTCCACGGCCATCTTATTTCTTTTCATCGGCTTTAAATTTTCCGATCCAGTTAGTTTGATTTATCATTTAATCATCGCCTCTCTTTTAATAATTGTTTTTGTCTTTGATTTAAAACACCGTCTTATTCCGGATAAAATCATTTATTCTACCATTTTTATATCCGGCGCCTGGTATCTAGCATCTGGTATATTTTTTGGTTTGTATGCTAAACACGAAATACTAAATACTATATACTCAGCCTTTGGCGCGGCTTTATTTTTTCTTTTCATCTATTTTATCACCAAGGGCAAGGGCTTGGGTTTCGGGGATGTTGAAATCGCTTTTTTTATGGGTTTATTTTTGGGGTTTCCCAAGATTCTGTTAGCGATATTCTTGGCTTTTTTCAGCGGCGCTGTTGTCGGCATTATTTTAATACTCCTTAGCAAAAAAACATTAAAATCAGAGCTGGCCTTTGGCCCCTTTTTGGTGGCGGCAACATTATTTTCTGCGTTTTTCGGTCAGCCCTTGATTAATCTTTATTTTGGCCTTTTAGGATATTGATTAAGCAGAGGATTAAAAGCTATAATATAAGATGATGAGAAGATTATTAAAACCGATCATTGAGAGTTTCCAAAATTACAAAAGAAATCAGAAATTTTGTATATTGATTGGTATCTGTTTTTTTATTTTCTCAATTTTCCTGATTTTCTTTCTGTCTAAAAATTTAAGGGATTTTTTATCCCCCCGCGAAAAATCTTTTTCGGTTGCTAATGTTTTTAGCAGCATAAAAAATGAGTTTTATGAGTCAAATTCAGAATACCCCATAATTGTCGGAGACAAGGTTGTCGACTGGGAAGAATTAGATCGGGTGTTAGAGTTTGAAAAAATGCTTTGGGAAGACAGGTCAACGGACTGGCAAATACAAGCATTAATATCCGAGGGTGGCTATGAATATGAAAAAGAGGAGATTATAAGTCTTCTTCTGGAAAGAAAGATTATCGAGCAGATAGCCAAGAACTATAATATTTCAGATTTAACCGATAGCGAGATAGAAAACGCTAAAATAAGTTTTTTTGGCAAAAATTATAAAGAACTTATCTTCAATTCCCACTTGGAAATGGAGGCCAGGGCCAGGACAAGGGCTTTTAAAGAGAAAATAGATCAAGAATTGGTCAAAAGATATACGGGGATTCTTGTTTATATTAAGTTTAAGAGCTGGGGAGCGACTGATTTAAATGATGCTGAAGCCATGGCCAGGAAAAAAGCGGAAGAACTGTATGAACAAGCCAAGGTTTTAGAAACTGATTCTCTGGCTGAGCTGGCCAATAACGATCCGGAGATTATTTTACTTAACGACGGCGCCTTAGCTGAAGTTTTTCATAATTCTTCTCTTGATGATTTTTGCATTCCCAGTCCTGAAATAGAAGAAACTATTAAAGATTTGACAGGAGGCCAGGTTAGCCAGGTATTTGAATTAACAGCGGTTATGGATCCAACTCTGGATCAATATCAGTCTTTTGCTTACGGTTTTTTAAAGATTGATAATGTCAGCGGTTCAGTTGAAAACTTAGAAGATCTTATCCAAAATACCAAAGACGGCTTGAAAATAGAAATTAATATCAATTAAAACCGTGAAGACCAATAAAACATCCATAATCATTTGTTTTTCCTTTATTGTTTTTCTTTTTGCTTTGCCCTTGGTCGGAGAGGCGGCGTGTGCCTGTAATGGTATGGCTAAAATTAAATGTCAGCTTGACGAAAAAGTGGCTAGTGGCGATAAAGTTACCTGCACTGTAACAAGTGGTTATGCGGAAGATCATAATGGCAAGTGTCATGGTTGCGCAGATGGCAGTGTTTGCAAAGGCGCTAAAAAGAGTGGCACTTGCACTATTCCTGCCGGTGAGAAATCATGCACAGTTCAAAAACTTGATTGCGGCTGTTCTCCATTCAAGGTGAAAGTGACTGCGAAAAATGGCTCCTTGGGAAGAAGTCCAACTTATAGCAGTGGTTGTTCATACGGAACCGACGCCTATTATACCGGCAACTTTCACATAGTATATCTCAAAAATCCTAGCACTTGCACAATTAATCTCGACTATAACCCTGTGAATCCTGTGGATCCCTGTACTTACAGCGCTCCGGGAGCGCCGACTAATCTTTATCCTAACGGCCAGTCTTTTCCTCCAGGTTTAATATCGGCTTCATGGTCAACTAATGCTCGTAATTGTTCTGGTTGTCCAAATTGTACGGATAATTTTTATGCCCAGGTTTGGAAATCAGGCGGTGGTGTCTTTCAGAGCATGGGTTCGACGACAGGAAATAGCTGGACTATCAACGCTGATCAGGGCGAAGGGACTTATTATTGGCATGTCAGACAAGAAAACGGTTATCTAGCATCTGCTTGGTCGCAAGGATCTTTTGTCGTCACTAGTCCTCGAACCTGGACAATTAAGACTCAGGCAAGGTGTGGAAACGGCACTGGTGTGATTGCTGACCATGTAACGCGGATGTGGGGCATTAATTCTGATTTGGCCTGGTCTGATTGGGTTGATAACCCGAAGATCGGCACTCATATCATGTCTTTAACGCTAATCTACGACACCAGTTATTACTGGATAGGCATGGATGACGGAACGGATCCTGGCAATCTGGATTTATCCGATGCCAATCCGCCTTCGGGAATTACTAAGGCTCTTTTTGGGGAGACTCCGGTTTATAGGTGGAAAAAGACTGACTTGCCAAACGGCAATACTTATAGCCTTGATTTTAAAGCGCCGTCGTCGTGGTGCAACAGCCCTCCCAACACTCCGACTCTGGTGGCTCCTCCTCATAATGTTTGGATTAACTACAACCCGACTTTTAAAGCATATGTTTCTGATCCGAATGGCAGCAGCCAACAAGTCCTGGCCTATTTTTCCTATGGCGGGTGGGGTAGTTGGGTAAGCGGCGCCGGCGGGACGTCGTCTTGGGGACCAGTCAGTGTTGCTGATACCAATGGAACATGGTGGAAGGCCTATGCCCATGATAGTCTCGGCACCACTTCTGGCTGGAGCGGAAGTTGGCTCTTGAAGAAAGACACAGTTGCGCCCTCGATCTCTTTATATGTTAATCCGACCGGCTGGACTAACGGCAATCCCACCTGGTCCTGGTCGGCTTCGGACAGCGGCGGTTCGGGCCTGCGTTCTTCCAATCGTTACTATTATTACCTA
>Ga0265594_1001436_pt1 | contig 18391 bp, 13 predicted proteins | sample saktaG_11_FD_190147 | JGI IMG/M metagenome (GOLD analysis project Ga0265594, IMG submission 190147) | Saline water microbial communities from Sakinaw Lake, British Columbia, Canada - sak_2011_5_24_80m | ecosystem: Environmental > Aquatic > Non-marine Saline and Alkaline > Saline ... | reverse complement strand
TATTAACAAAAATAGCCGCAACTTTAAGGGTTAAATAGATAAAAGGTATCATTAAAATACCAGAAAAAAGAATTTTTACAAGAGAGTGGCAAATTTCTTTTTGTTTAAAATCTCCAATTTTTCTGTATAAAAAAGTTAAAAGGAGAGATATTTGAAATATCCCCGATATGGATAGAGCTAAGGGAAGACCAATGACGCTTATATTTTTAATCCCCTGAAGCTTAAAAAAGTTTACCATAAAATTCTGAAAAATATTTGGAAACTTTAAAAACCAGACAAATAAAAAACATAAAATAATATTTAAAGCCATCGAGAAAATAGCAATTATTACCGGAGTTTTGGTGTCTTGGAAAGAAAAAAAGGCTCGAGCAATGAGAGGAATAAGACTGGAAGCAAAAAGGGCGAAGGAAAAAAGACCAAGAGAAGCTGCTGTCAGCCTTGTTTCCAGCCAACCGAATTGACCGGTTCCCAAAATAAGCCTAACTAATTGGGCTCTTAAAATAAACATTAAGATACTAATCGGAATTATTAAAAAGAGAATCTGTCGAAAAGCCGATGAAAAACTTTCAAGAAATTTTTCTTTTTGCTGGCTCATCCAGGCCCGAGAAAGAGTTGGAAAAGCAGCTATGGCAAAGGAAACCCCAATTATTCCAACCGGAAACCATTGAAGATTATTAGAAAAGTTAAAAATGGCAATACTTCCAGAAACCAGGGTTGAGGCAATGGCAGTAATGACAATTAAATTTAGATGATAAGAGGCTTGGCCAATAACTCTTGGAATCATTAACTTAAAAATTTTTCTTAGGCCGGGGTATCTGAAATTAAAAAAGGGCCGATAGCAATATCCTGAGTTCTTAACCGAGGGAATTTGGATAAGAAGGTATAAAAAAGCCCCTAAAATTACGCCGTAAGCTAAGCCAAAAAGACCAAAAACAGGAACGAAAAATATAATACCTGAGATGATGCCTAAATTGTATAAAATTGGAGCCAGAGAATAAACTAAGAATCTATTAAAATATTGTAAAATTCCAGAAAAAATACTGGAAATACCAAATAAAATCGGGCTCAAAAACATTATTCTGGTCAGGGCGACTGTCAGGGCTTTTTGTTCAGCCCCGAAACCCGGAGCGATAAAATTGATGACTAAAGGGGTAAAAATAGACAATATTAGACAAATAAAAATAAGTAAAATTAAAAAGCAATTTAAGACATTATTTGTGAGCTCCCAGCCTTCTTTGGAGTCTTTCTGAAAATATTCAGAAAATACCGGCAAAAAGGCGGCGGTAATTCCTCCAACAATCAAAATTCCATAGACAAAATCGGGAATTCTAAAAGCGGCAAAATAAATATCTAGCTCAATTCCTGCTCCAAACCTTCCGGCTAAAAGCCTGTCCCTTATCAAACCTAAAATGCCGCTAATTCCGGCCGATAAGCCAAGTAAAATAGCAGCGAAAGTAACGGTCTTTGTCTGAGAATTCAAGATTTTATTCAGCATACTTTTATTTTAATATTTTCCAACCTCCTCTACAAACAAAAAAAAGCTCAACCAGGCAATAAGCCGAATTTTGTCCAACCGCTCCGCGGTTGGTGGCAATCATTTGTCTAGAACCAAGATTACTCTTGGACTTAAGCGAGTTACTTTTCCCAAAAGCTCCAGATAAGTCCCAGAACTTCAGGTTTACTCTTGCACCCAATAAGGGTTTAACCGTTTCACCCCTACATTACTGTAGGACTGTCCCGTCATTCGACGGGATGCTCAACCTTTCGGTTTCGCACGTCTCTGTTCGCACCTCTAACCTCACGGTCGACGGCTGTTAGCCGCTATTTTTTTAATCCATCGGGTAAAACCAAATGGAGTGGGTGTTCGGACTTTCCTCCCCGATGTTAATCGGAGCGATTGCCTTGCCTGCTTGAGCTATTTAGACATTAACAAATTTAAAATTTTTGTCAAGAGTTAAAATAGCTTCTGAGCCTTACTTTGACCATCCAAAGCTTCATTGACTAATTGGTCAGCTGCCTCATTTTTATTGCGAGAAATAAATTTAAATTTAACTTTTTTGAAATCAATTTTTAGATTCCAGACGGCGATAAATAAAGGCTGAATTTTTGAATCAAGAACTTTATATTCTCCCTTTAATTGTTTTATTAAAAGTTCGGAGTCTAATCTTAATTCAATTTCTGATGATTTGGCTAATTTTTTTCCAAAGAGAGCTTTAAATTTTTTTAAGGCAAAAATCGCTGCCTGATATTCGGCCTCATTGTTCGTAGCTTCGCCGAGATACTCAGAATATTTTTTAATAATTTGGCCTTTTTCGTTACAAAACAAAGCCCCAATTGCCGCCGGCCCGGGATTGCCTCGGGAGCCACCGTCTGTGTAAATAATTATCTTTTTCATGCTTTTTCAAAATATTTAATTAAACACTCTTTAAATTTTTCTAAATTCTCATTTTTTAACGAAAAACCGGCAGCTAAAGAATGTCCGCCATAAGTTTCCAGAAGCTGGCGGCAACTCATCATAGCCTTTACTCCGTCCAATCCCTTGGGTATTCTTACCGTTCCCTGGCTTTTTGTTTTTCCTTTTTTGAAAAGAAAAGTGGGTTTTTTGTACTTATTGCAAATTATTGAAGCTACCGAACTGAGTAAAAGTAGCTCCCAACTAGATTTTCCTTTAAAAATAATTTCTTCATTTGTTTCCGTTATCAGTTCTTCGACCTCTTGAAGTATTTCCCTTATTTTTTCTTTTTTTACTTCATTTTTCTTTAAAAGTTTTTCAATAATCTTTTCTGCGTCTTCTGAAGAAGAACTTGTCAAAACTCTAAAGCTCGCCGGCATTTTATTCTCAATATCTCTGACATTTAAAATAGAAATTATTTTAGAGATTTTCTGACGTAAATTCAGATAATTTTTCTCTTGGGAAATAAAAGGGATAGTATTTAAAAATTCTTTAATTCCTGGCCGCCAGGAATTTTCTAATGACTCTAATCCCTTCATAATAAAAAGTTTATTTTCATCTTGTTCTATCATCATATCAGCGATAGTGCCTAAAGCAACTAATTCCAAGAAATTTTTTCTCATTGCTTCTGACATTTTTTCTTTTAAAAGAACCTGAGAAAGCTTAAAAACTATTCCTACGGCAGCGAATTCTTTAAATGGATATTTATCTCCCTTTTGTTTGGGATCAACAATAATTGAAGCTTCAGGTAATTTATCTAAGATTTGATGATGGTCAATAATTATTACTTCAAAACCTAAACTCTTAGCTATTTTCACTTCCTGAAAATTTCCAATTCCGCAATCTAGGGCGACCAATAAAGCAGGAGCCACATCTTTTAAAAAATCAAGGGCTGTTTTACTTATTCCATATCCTTCCTTTCCTCTGTCGGGAAAATAAATCGCGGAAACATCTCCGCCTAAATTTTGAATAGCTTCTTTTAAAATAATTACCGAGGTTGCTCCATCCAAATCAGCATCGCCATAAATAATAATTTTTTCTTTGCTTTTTATCGCTTTTAAAATTCGATCAGCTGCTTTTTTTAGATTTTTTATTTCCATAGTGGTAATACCTAAGGCCGACGGCGGGCTCCCTGAAGCAGACTTACCGAGCGCAATGCTTCAATTCCTGGTAATTTCTCGCCAGCCAAAAATGCCAGCATTGCTCCCCCACCAGTTGAGACATGATTGAATTTATCAATTAAGCCAATTCTATTAATGAATTCTATGGTTTCTCCTCCTCCAATAATCGAAAAAGCGCCACTTTTGATAATAGCTTTGGCAATTTCTTTTGAGCCTTTAGTAAATTCTTCCTTTTCAGTCATTCCCAAGGGACCTGACCAAAAAATGGTTTTTGCTTGGAAAATTTTTTCCTTAAAATGCTCTATAGTTTGAGGTCCAATATCAAAAGTTAAAATACTGTCAACCGGACTTATAATTTTTTGCGGGTTTTTTAATTTTATTTTTTTTTGCTCTATTTCTTTTTTTATCAATCCTCCGATGAGAACGAAATCGGAAATCTCTGAGATTTTATCAATGAGCTTTACTTTTGTTTCCACCTTCTTTCCTCCAATTATTGCCAATAAGGGCTTTTCTGGGCTTTCCATTAAATTAGTTAATACCTTAATTTCTTTTTCCAATAATAATCCAGCCCCCGAAGGTAAATATTTTGGAATACTGGCAATTGAAGCATAATTTCGGTGGGCCTGGCCAAAGGCTTCCATTATAAAAATATCAGCATAACTAGCTAAAGTTTTAGCGAAATTTTGATCATTTTTCTTTTCTCCAGGATTAAATTGGATATTCTCTAACAGAAGTATCTCGCCGGGCTGCATTTCTTTTATCCATTTTTCGATTTCTGGACCTACACAATCAGGAGCTTTGGCTACAGATAAATCCAAATATTCCATTAATCTATCTTGGACTGAAGTCAATCTCAGCTCCTCAACAACCTTCCCTTCTGGTCTCCCGAGATGGCTTATTAAAATTATTTTAGCTCCCTTCTTTTTTAAATATTCAATAGTAGGCAGGGACTGTTTAATTCGGAAATCATTAGTAATCTTCGTTTCTAAAGGAAGCGAAGATGAAGAAGAGGACGAAGTTCTCTTCGCCCATTTCCCCTTTTCATCAAAGGGAACATTAAAATCACAACGAAGCAATACTCGTTTATTTTTGAAATTGAAATCTTTTAATGTCTTTATAATTTCTTTTCAGCTTTAATTATTGCTCTTTACTTTTTTTCAGGGATTCTTCCAGGGTTTTTTTTAATTCTTCTAAATTAACAGTTTTTCTTGGCGAAGAGGACTTCGTCCTCTTCTTCACCTTCGCTTCCATAAATGGAAGCTTGGTTTTTGAGGGAGAAAAAGAGACTGGTTCTCTCTTAGTTGCCTCTTTTAGGGAAATAATTCCACCTTCTCTTTGTTCCTTCTCTTTTTCCATTTTTTTTCGGCAGGGTTTACAATAAACCGGCCGGACCCCATCAGGAGGAAAGACGACCTTGGTATCTTTCCCACACAAAGAACATTTGGCATCATAAAGAACCTGGAAGACGGGCTGGAAAGCAGTCGGGAATTCTAAAGTTCCCATCCAGCGCCTAATTTTTTCCTCAACAACTTGCCGAGAAATCCCGTATCTTTCCCGAGAAACTTTAATAATTTTTTCTTTATTTGAATTTTCTGGTTCTGGAAAGGGCGGCAAGGTCTCGGCCGAGAAAGGTCGACCGGCTATTCCGTTAATCATTAATTTTAAATAGACGTTATATTTGGCCAAATTAACTAAATCGTTAGCAGTAAGTTCTGGCAAAAATTCGTTTTCTAAAAATTCTGCATCCTCAGCTCCCACTCTAAAAACAACTATTGTTCCAACATTACCAAAAATCGCATCTCTAACCCTGGTGCTCCTCCCGGTTGGAGTCATCTCTTCTAATTGAGAAATATATTGATTGCCCAAAACAAGAGAAAGGCGATATTTCCTTGCCTCAGATAAGATATTAACAAAAGATTCAGTGGCAAAATTCTGAAATTCATCAACATATAAATGGAAATCTTTCCTTTTTTCTTCAGGTATGTCTACCCTCGACATCGCGGCTAATTGAAGCTTGGTAATGACCAATGCGCCCAAAAGCCGGGAATTATCCTCCCCTATTCTCCCTTTGGAGATATTAGCAATTAAAATCTTTCCTTCATCCATTACTGCCCTCATGTTAATAGTCGTCTGAACCTGACCTATAATATTCCTGATTAGCGGATTGGAAATAAACTGCCCAACTTTATTCTGGATGGCAGCTGTCGCTTCAACCTCGTATCTCTGGGTATAACGAGCAAATTCAGTTATCCAAAAGGATTTAACCACCGGGTCGGTAACTTTCTCCACTACCTTTTTTCGGTAATCGGAATCAGCCAGCATTCGATTTACTCCCAGCAGGGTGGAACCCGGATATTCGAGCAGGGCTAAAATGGAATTGTTCAAAATATATTCCATTCTGGCTGACCAGACATCTGGCCAGATTTTCTTGAAAACCCCCATTAAGCCTGAAGCCACCAAATGTCGATGGGTTATGTCAACTTTCTCTATAACATTAAAGGCGATGGGATAATCTAAATCAGCCGGATTAAAATAGATAACATCGTTAATTCGATTGGAAGGAATAAAATCCAAGAGATGTTCAGCCGCCTCGCCATGGGGATCAACAAAACCAACCCCCTTACCCGCCTGAATATCCTGAATAGCCATATTTTCCATCATTACTGTTTTACCCATGCCGGTTTTCCCAATAGTATACATATGCCGGCGCCTATCGTCGGTTTTTATACCGAATTTTTTCCTGATATTACGAAAAGTAGTTTCAGCAAAATAAGTTATTTCGTTATTCATACGAGTTTTTATTTATAAAAACGAAGTATGGAAAAGAAGGTTTACCTTCTTTGACTATATCGAGTTTTTATTTATAAGTTCGATGAGATAAATCTCATCTCTCGCTCAATTTATATTTATCTCTCGGACGCGAAATGAAATAAATATTTCATTGAGCAAACGAAGTATGGAAAAGAAGATTTACCTTCTTTGACTATATCGAGTTTTTACTCATTTTTTTATTACTCAATGGGTAATCCGGAAGGCGCTTCTCCTTTTTTAACCTCAACTCGAGGCACGCCAGGAGCCGGAGCAACAATTCTGCCGGGGAAATGATACAAAGTGGCTAATTCCGCGGTATTTAAAATATATGTCCAGCCTGCCCTGGGAAATAAAGGAGGCCATCTCTTCTGATAATATCTAAACAGCCTTCTTTTCCTTATATAAACCCTCCTTTTGTCTAAAAACCAGAAGGGAACCGATTTTACTTTAGTCATTATCCTTTTATCAGGCTTGAAGCCGCCGAGGTTCTCAGTAGAAACCTCTTTAAAAAAACCAAAAGCAAATCTCGCCCTTGGTTTAAAAAAGATATCTCGCTTTCCAAGATAGATAAACCTAATATGGCAATCGAAGCCAAATTTTGAAATTTTTTCTTCAATAGCCGCTACTATCTCTCTTTCCCCGGGAGTAAGTTTCATTTCTGGAGGGATAAATTCTTTTTCTTCTGGCGGAGCTGCTCCCGGCGGTTTGCCGGCAATTAAAACTTCGGCAGCTTCCTGAACCAAGGGCTTTAGTTTTGGTTTTCCCGGTCTTCTAACTAATTTGTCCCTTATCTCTAAGCCCCTTTTTATCCATTGCTTCGCCTCGTTTCTGGTTGGCACCACTCTAATCTGAAACCAGAATTGCTCCCCCGGTTTAAGAGTTGTCATTCCTTCAAGAAGCCCGGCCAAAGGATCAACTCTTTTTTCTTCTTTAATTTCTCTTTCTGATTCAAATTTGAGATAGGTTTTAATTGGATAAATCTCATCATTGCTATTAATAAAACTCGTACCCCAGAGGTCCCAATCTTTGTTGGGAATATCCTGAGGGACCGCTTTAGTATAATCTTCAACTTCAAAAATTTCTGCCTCCGGATATTGAGAATAGATATTTGACTCAATGATATTTCGGAAATTCTTGGGAACCCTGATATAAAAATGAACTTCTCCTCCTAAACTGACAATTTCACAAGAAAAAGAGAGTTGAAATTGGCCTTCCAGCCATATTTCTCTCCAGACGAGAACATCGTGAATGGCATGGAAACCGGCAAAAACCTCCTCCATAGCCCTGATGGGCTTTAATACCTCTTTTGGCATTCTAATCTCGAGTATAACCTTCTCTATAGTGCTATCCCATCTTTCATTAATAAAATAAAAATAAAGAATTCGAAAGGGTTTCCAAAATAAAAAAGGAAGGGGCACCCACCACCAGGCTTTGAGAATTTGCCAGACCTTTTCTAAAATTGGCACAAAGACCATTATTGAATCTGAAATCTCTAAGGGCATTTTTGTTATTTTTTTTAATTGCAAAGCCTTAATTGCGAAACGACCGGTTATTATCAAATTTCTCTGACAGTATATTTTCCCTTGGGAGTCCTTAAAAAATATTCTTTGTTGTTTAAATTTAGTAAAATCGTATTTTCTTTGACAAAGCGCTGTTTTAAAACATTTTCAACAATTTCTTTTTTCGAAAGAGGTGCATTTTTTTCTTTTAAAACTTTAAAAATAACATCTTTTACTACTCCCTGTTCATATCCCCAGTCTTTCAAAGCATAAAGTCCTCGGCCAACTAAAACGAATCTGGGGTCCCGGATTAATTCATTATGAACACTCTGGAGATTTGGATGAAAAAACTTCCATCCCAGATTCGCCTTGCCAATAAGCTGAGTTATCTTAGTAAAATGGAGCGGTTTGGCTTCGTTTTTTAGGATTAGATAAGCTTTATCTTTAATTCCCCTGGGATTAATTTCTGGCCATTCTTTCAAACCAAATAAACCTTCGGGGTTTTGCTGTATTAGTTTTGAAATTTCAAGGAAAGATTGCAAGGCCTGGGAACTTAAACGATTGATAGTTTGTTTCTCTGATTCTTTTCCAAAAATTTGATAAGGTTTAAGGTCTTCTATAATTAGAGGGGATTTTTTCTCGCCAAGAATATTATAGAAAGAAGCTATTGCCTTTTTGGCAAGAGTTAAAGAATTAGAATCTATTGCCCATAAAGAATAAAAGTCTTTAGTCTCTGAAAACCTGGTAAAGGGAGCGCTTAGAGTCAACAAAAAGAAAACATGATTTTGAAGGATTTTACCCCCAAAAAGATTAAGCAAGAGAGCTTCCTTTTTTAAACCGCCAGTAGCTTCAAGTTGGTTAGCGAAATACTGGAAAATTTCTTGATATTTCTCTATTTTCGGCTTTAATTTGGCCGTCCCATCCTCTTCAATCTGGCGAACTCTCTCTCGGGTAATTCCATAACTTTCTCCAATCGCCTCTAAGGTTTCCTTTTGGCCGGGTTTTTTTAAACCGAAACGGCGCAAGATAACATCTTTTGTTCTTTGAGGCAAATCGCTGAGTAAGTCTTGACAAATTTTATCGTAATTAACATCCATATTATGTTATTTAAGCACGCTCACGGTATTTGTCAACCCACCCACCTAGGCATAGGTGTGGTGGTCAAGCCCTCTTTCGCCATTTTGACCAACTAACCAAAAGAGAGCTGGCAATAAAAATTGAAGAATAAGTACCAAGAAATATTCCAATAATCAAAGCTAAAGAAAAATATTTTAAAGTCTCCCCCCCAAAGAAAAAGATAGCTGTCAAAGGAAATAAAGTAGTTAGAGAAGCGCTAATTGATCGAACCAAAGTTTGGTTAAAACTTTTATTTACTGTTTCTTCAAAGCTTATACCTGTTATTTTCCAGAGATTTTCTCTTATTCTATCAAAAACCACTACCGTATCATTAATAGAATAACCTAAAACCGTAAGCAGGGCGACAACCACCGGAATAGTTATTTGGATGCCATAAATTTTTCCCAAAACTGAAAAAACCCCCAAAGGTATTAAAACGTCATGGAAAAGGGCTAAAAGGGCAGCAATTCCATATTGCCAAGATTTAACTGGTTGAGAAATTCTTCTAAAGGCAAAGGCAATATAGAGAAGTATTGCTAATAAAGAGAATATTATAACAATTTTAGTAGTTTTCTTTAATTCGCTACCAATCGCTGGCCCAATTGCTTCAAAACGTTTTTCCTCAACTTCATTAATTTCCTTTAACTTTTGCAAAACCTCCTGATGAGTATCTTCATCAATATCTTTCATTCTTAAAATCACTCCCCTTTCTCCCGCAGGTTGAACGTGAATTTTTCCCAAATCAATGTCAGCCAATTTCTCCTCTATTGTCTTATTTGAGGGCCTTTCCTGTTTGTATTCTACTTCCAAAATACTTCCGCCAGTAAAATCAATTCCCGGCTTCAGGCCAAAAATAATTAGGCAAACTAAACTCCCTAAGATTAAAATTCCAGAAAAAAAGAAATAAATTTTTTTAAATTTTAAAAAATTAAAGTTCATCTCCATAACCAACCTACTTTCTCTAATCTTGTTCCTTCCAAAGATTTTAAGAAAGTCTTGGTAATAAAAATTGCTGAAAACATACTCAACAAAATTCCTAAACCCAAAGTCAGAGCAAAACCTTTAATGAAACCTGTGCCAAAGCTAAATAAAAATAGAGCCACAATTAAGGTGGTAAAGTTTCCATCTCGAATGGAAGACCAGGCCCTTTTGAATCCTTCTTCCAGGGAAACTGAAAAAGTTTTTTTCTCAGCTAACTCTTCCTTCATTCGAGCGAAAATCAAAATATTGGCATCAACAGCCATACCAATAGAAAGGATAAAACCGCCAATTCCGGCTAAAGTGAGAGTAACCGGAATAATTTTAAAGAAAGATAAAACTAAAGCGACATAAATTCCTAAGGCAATTGAAGATAGGATCCCGGGCAACCTATAAAAAAGAATCATAAATAAAATTATGGCTAAAAGACCTAAAGCTCCGGCTTTTAAAGATTGTTCCAAAGAAATTTTACCTAAAATTGGCCCAACGCTTTGTTGAGAAATCAGTTTTATTGGAACTGGAAGAGCTCCGGCATTTAAATTTCTGGCTAATTCTTTAGCTTCTTCAACTGTAAATTTACCGGTAATTTGAGCCTTGCCTCCAGAAATTTTTTCCTGGACAACTGGAGCAGAAATTGGATTTTGATCAATATAAATTGCCAACTGCTTACCAACATTTTTTTCGGTCAATTCTTCAAAAATTTTTGCTCCCTCTTCATTAAATTGAATTAAAATTAAAGGTTTTGAGGTAGTCTGATCAAAACCAATCTCAGATTTTTTTAAATATTTTCCAGTTAGTTGAGTAGATTTAAAATAAGGGTCTTCAAAAGCCAATTGCCAATCTCCAACTTTTTGAATTTCTTCAGTAGTCAAACCTTCTATTTCTTTTTTTTTGGCAAGTATTTTTTGGGTTTCCTCTTCTGACCTTTGTTCTTTGAATTCTAAATAGGGAGTTTGACCAATCATTCGAATTCCTTCTGAAACATCTTTTATTCCAGCTAACTCAATGATTAACCTTTCTCCCTGAACCTGAACCACTGGTTCCTTTACTCCGAAAAGATTTACTCTTCTCTCAATAACATCTCTCAGGCCCTCCATTGAATTTTCCCTATCTTCGGGTGCAATATTTGAGAGATCAGCCTGATAAAGAAGGTGGACGCCGCCCTGAAGATCTAATCCTAATTTAAAAGGTATTTCCCAGAAATGAGATAATTTCCATGATAATTTTTGATTCAAAAAATCAACCCCCTGATTGAAATATTTCGGGTAGCTTAAATTCCCGGCCAGAAAAGCCAAGATAAAAATGATTAAAATTTTAAAATAGATTTTTCTTTTTCCCATTTCAAAAATAATTAATTTATCCGTATTTAGGATAGCAGCATTTCTTGTATTTCATTGGCTTGCCTGTCTTTGGGTTAATTTTCCCGCAGGGACAGGGATCGTTTCGGCCCACCTTTTGTTTAGGTTTCAAAGATTGAGAAACAGAAGGAGCAAGAGGTTGGGTTTGAGTTGCAGGCGTAAGGCTAACTTTTAAAATAGTGCTGGTAATAGTTGACTCGATCGTTGAAAGTAATTTCTGAAACATTTTATGCCCTTCTGATTTGTATTCAACCAAAGGATCTTGCTGGCCATAGGCTCTTAATCTAACCGAATCTCTCAGGCTTTCCATGTTCTCTAAATGCTCTATCCAAAGAAAATCTATAGTTCTTAAGGCAACGACTTTTTCAATCTGTCGAAGGCGCTCTTCTCCAATTTCTTTCTCTTTTCTCCGGTAATCTTCTTCTGAATAATCCGCTTTTTTTATCATTTGTAAAATTCTTTCTCTCAACTGTTCAGGGGAAGCTTTGAGTATTTCTTTTCTTTTTTTATAGATTGTTTCCCGGTGTTTATTCATCACATCGTCATAATCTAAAATATGCTTTCTTAAGTCAAAGTTCATTCCCTCAATTTTTGTCTGGGACTGTTCAATCACTCCGGAAATAAGATTAGCCTCAATTGGCTGGTCCTCGGGAATTTTTAAATAACCCATTAAAGATTTTATTCTATCTCCGCCAAAAATTCTCAATAAATCATCTTCCAAAGAAACAAAAAATTGACTGGAACCCGGATCACCCTGCCTTCCTGATCTTCCCCGAAGCTGGTTATCAATGCGTCTTGCCTCATGGCGTTCGGTGCCAATAACATGGAGTCCGCCAAGCTCTTTGACTTTTTTAGCCTCTTCAGGATTTGAAGGGTTGCCTCCTAAAATTATATCCACTCCCCTGCCTGCCATATTAGTAGCTACGGTTACTGCTCCCAATCTGCCTGCCTGAGCAATGATTTCCCCTTCTCTTTCATCATGTTTGGCATTCAAAATCTGATGAGGAATCCCTTCCCTGTCCAGTAATTTTCCCAGATATTCATTTTTCTCAATCGAGGTAGTGCCCATCAAAACCGGCTGACCTTTCAAATTCTGTTCCTTAATTTTTTGAATTACTGCCTTAAATTTTCCTCTCTCGGTTTTGTAAATGCTATCTGATAGGCTCTTTCTAATCAGCGGTTTATTGGTCGGTACAACAATAACCTCCAATCCATAAACTTTATCAAATTCCTCGGCCGAAGTAGCGGCTGTTCCGGTCATTCCGGCCAATTTTTTATAAAGACGGAAATAATTTTGAAAAGTAATGGTAGCCAATGTCAATGATTCAGGTTGAACCTGAACCCCTTCTTTAGCCTCAATGGCTTGGTGTAACCCGCCTGACCAGCGACGCCCTGGCATTAACCTGCCGGTAAATTCGTCAACAATAATAACCTGCCCATCTTTAACTACATAATCGCGATCGCGCTTGAACATCGCCTCAGCCTTTAAGGCCTGTTCTAAGTGATGCAAATATTTTATTCCTTTATCTTCATAAATGTTTTCCAACCCCAAAATTTTTTCTATTTTATTTATTCCCTCTTCAGTCAAGGTAACCGTCTTCATTTTCTCATCAATTTCATAATCAGTTTTTGAATTCAATTTTGGAATAATTTTGGCAAACTCTTGATACCATTTTGAACTCTCCATATCGGGAGCAGAAATAATTAAAGGAGTCCTGGCTTCATCAATTAAAATTGAGTCAACTTCGTCAATAATGGCATAATGAAATCCTCTTTGAACCTGGTCTTTCAAGTCATAGGCCATATTGTCTCTTAGATAATCAAAGCCAAATTCGTTATTGGTTCCGTAGGTAATATCTGCAAAATAGGCTTCTTTTCTGGTAACCGGTCTTAAATAAGATTCAATAACTTTAAATCCTCCAATCGTATCTCGTTCCTCGTCACGTTCGTTCTCATTATTTTTAATTTCACGCGCTCCTTCTTCCAGCTGGTACAACGGGTCATAAAGATAAGCGTTTTCGTGCACAATACAACCGACAGATAACCCAAGCGCGTAATATATCTGCCCCATCCAGACCGTATCTCTCCTGGCTAAATAATCATTAACAGTAACAATATGAACTCCTTTTTCTTCCAAGCCATTTAAATAAACCGACAGGGTAGCAGCTAAAGTTTTCCCTTCACCGGTTTTCATTTCAGCGATTTTCCCTTGATGTAAAACTATTCCGCCGATTAGCTGGACATCAAAATGCCGTTGTTTTAAAGTTCTTTTGGCTGCTTCTCTAGCCAGGGCAAAGGCCTCAGGTAAAATATCGTCTAAACATCCATCCCCGGAGCCAGCCTTTAACCTCTCTTTAAATTCTGAAGTTTTCTCTTTCAATTTCTCATTAGAAAAATTCTCGAATTCTGGTTCAAACTTATTTATTTTCTCAACCAGGGGCTGAAGTTTTTTTAAATATTTTTCGTTAGCATCGCCAAAAATTTTAGCAAGAAATGACATAATACTTCTTAATTATATTAAAATTAAGAGATTTGTAAAGTCTGTAGCCCAAAAAAAAACTGAGCACATAAATTTTATGTGCTCAGTGAGAAAATTTATTTCTTCTTCTTCTTTTTTTTCTTTGCCATTTAAGGTTTATGCTCAAATTACAGAAACTATCTACAAGACATTTTTTTCTTTTTTCTTTACTATTTTATAATCTGGTATTTGAGCAAATTATAATTATTTTTAAAAGGTCTTTATCAAATAGTCGGCCACTATTTGGAGAAAAGTTTCTAAATTTTTTTTATTATTTAATTCTTTCATTTCAAGAAAGATTGTCAAGTGTGGATAAGTGAAATTTTTACAAAAATTGAATTTCTTCTTCCAAATTAATTTTAAATTTCTTTTTTACTGATTTTCTTGTCAAATTTATTAATTTTTTTACGTCTTTGGCCGTAGCTCCGCCCAAATTAACAATAAAATTGGCATGCTTTTCAGAAATTTCCGCATCTCCAATTCTTTTTCCCTTAAGACCACATTCTTCAATTAGCCGAGCGGCAGCGAAGGCTGAAGATGAAGATTTATCTTCATCGCCCTCCCGAGCGGCAGATTTTCCAAAAGGATTCTTAAAAATACTTCCTGCTGAAGGAAATTCTAATGGTTGAGTTTTTTTTCTATAGTCTAAATATTGCTTTATTTTTTTGGCACTATTTTTTTTCGAGGCAAAGAGGACTTTGTCCTCTTCTTCATCTGCCCGAGTCGCAGCGAAGGGTAGAGAAGAGATTAATCTCTTCGATTCGCTTCCTTCGGAAGCTCGATATTTGATTTTTACCGAAAGAACAATTAAATTTTTTTCCTTTCTGAAAATGCTATTTCTGTAGGAAAACCGGCAGTCTTTGTTTTTAAAAATTTTAACTTTTCCTGTTTTAGTATCAAAAACCTCAACTTCTTTAACAGCATCTTTCATTGACTTTTTGAAAGCGCCAGCATTACTCCAAACTGCTCCCTGAATAGTTCCGGGAATACCAACTGCCCATTCCAGGTCTTTTGAAACATACAAAGAAAGCGGTTGGCCAAATTTTATAACTAGCCCTTTAAACCCTTTGTCAGAAATCAATAAATTTGAGCCTCCTCCTAAAACAAAAAATGGGAACTTTAATTTTTTTGCTATTTTAATTGCCTCAATTAGCTCGGTTTTATTTTTGGCAATATAAAAATATTTGGCTGGTCCGCCAATTTGAAAAGTAGTGTAATTTTTTAACAAAACATTCTTTTTGAATTTCACCTTAAAATAAACCCGGATGGGCCGGAAGAGTTAACTCCTATTCTAAGTTTTTAGTGAGTGCTATCCTCCCGACCCAACTTTATTGTATCAAAAAATAAAAAAAACAACAGGCTTCGCTCGAGGGAAGCCCATTGTCAACTTAGATAGAGTGCCGTTTGGCGCACTCACTGCCTATATATTAGCAAATTCAACTTTCTTTGTCAACCCCTAAGGCATGGGGAGCAAGGATAAGCTGTTTTAAAGTATTTATTATTTCCTTTTTTTCGGCTTTTTGTGCTTCGTTTTTTAGCTTTTCCAAGCCCCCATTAAGTTTTTTTTCATTAACTTGTGAAAGTTTTGCTCTAAAAATCTTTTGGTTTTCAGTAGCAATAATTCCCTCTTCAGCAGTTAAAATTTCTTCAAAAAGCTTTTCTCCAGGACGAGGTTCTGTAAAAACAATCGGAATATCTTTATCTGGTTCAAAGCCGGAAAACCGAATCATTTCTTTTGCCAAATCCAATATTTTAATCGGTTTTCCCATATCTAACACAAAAACTTCTCCCCCTTTCCCAATTGCCCCGGCCTGCATAACCAAAAGACAAGCCTCGGAAATAAGCATAAAATACCTTTTCATCTCCGGGTGAGTAACTTGGACCGGCCCCCTTCTTTTTATTTGTTCTCTAAAAATTGGAATCACGCTTCCCCGGCTGTCTAAAACATTGCCAAAACGAACCGAAATAAATTTGGTATAATTTTTTTGGTTTAAAGTCTGGCATATCATTTCTCCTATCCTTTTAGTTTGACCCATTACAGAAACCGGATTTACTGCTTTGTCCGTAGAAACAAAAATAAAATTTTCTACTCCAAATTTTAAAGCTGTTTCAGCAACTATTTTTGTGCCAAAAATATTATTTTTTACCGCCTCATCAGAGTTTTCTTCCATTAAGGGCACATGCTTGTAGGCGGCTGCATGAAAAACAATATTAGGATGTAATTCATTAAAAACTTTATCCATCTTTTCTTCATCCTGGATATCAGCGATTACTGAAGAAATTTTTAATCGAGGGAACTTATTTTTTAATTCTTCTGAAATATTAAAAATCCCGGTTTCGTCTTGGTCTAACAATAAAAGCAAGGATGGATTAAAGTTAGCAATTTGGCGGCAAAGTTCAGAACCGATGGAACCGGCCGCTCCCGTAATTAAAACTGATTTTCCCAGAATGAGATTTTCAATTGATTTTGTGTCCAGGGAAACCGGTTCTCTCTGCAGCAAATCTTCTATCTGAACTTCCCGCAGATTTTTTAAAGAAATTTCTCCATCCATAATTTCAGTTATCGGAGGAATAATTTTTATTTTTCTGAGACCTGATTTCCTCCCCATCTCCGCTGCTCGTTTAATGGCCAAAACTCCAGCCGAAGGCAAGGCAATAATCATCTGTTCAATTTCCTGTTCTTTAACTATTTCCGGAATGTCATCAATTTTACCCAAAACTTTAAGTCCGTGAATAACCAGTCCTTTTTTCGTCGGACTGTCATCTGCAAATCCTGCCGGTAAATAAGGACTCTTTTTTGAAGTTAAAATACCTCTTAAAACTTGCTCTCCGGCATCGCCTGCCCCTACAATTAAGGTTTTCTCTCCAAAAAATCTTTCTCTTTTAAAAATTTGAAGATAAATTCTCTTGGATAGGCGAATTCCTCCACAAAATATAAAAACCAAAATGAAACTGATAAAAAGAGTGGAACGAGGAAAACCAATAAAGATTGGATGTTCTTTTAAAATAAAAAGGGAAGCGCCTAAAAATAAAAAAGACAAAGTGGTGGCTTTAACTAAGGAAATTAATTCTTCTGTACTAACATAAGCCCAGGAGAAAGAATAAAGTTTTGAAAAATAAAAAATTGGAAGAGAAATAATTAAAGCAAGAATAATCATCCCAAAAATATTTGAAAAATGATTAGCCGGTATTTGACCTTCAAATCTCAAAAGAAATGCCAAATAAATGGCGGAGCTGATTAGGATAATGTCAATTAGTAAAAATAAAAATTTTCTTCCTTTTTGGGTAAAATTAAACATAGAATTTTCTAATGCAATCTATAACATATTTTATTTCTCCTTTGGTCAGCTCAGGATAAATAGGGAGAGAAATGACTTCTTCGGCAAGTTGTTCCGTATAGGGAAGGCGGAAATTAGAAAGTCCCAAGGCTGGATGATGATGAAGAGCAATCGGATCTTTAATCAATGTTTCCACTCCCCTTTCTTTTAAATACATCGCCAGTTCATCTCTTTTTAAAACTCTTAAAACATAATTTTGATAAACATCAAAACGTCGGAGATCGGAATCAGGGCTTGGCGGCAATTCTATCCCTGAAATTCCGCTTAATCCCTTATTATAAATTCCGGCGATTTCCCTTCTTCTTTTTATCCACTCTGACAAATGCTTAAATTTTACATTTAAAATTGCAGCCTGCAGATTGTCCAATCTTGAATTCCAACCATAACAAGCTAATTCGGTTTTTGTCTTTTGGCCGTGGTCTCTTAAAAGACGAACCTTCTCGGCAATATTTTCATCACTGGTTGCCATTATTCCACCGTCTCCAAAAGCACCTAAAACCTTAAAAGGATAAAAACTAAAAGCCCCAGCCAAGCCGAAAGAACCAGCTATTTTCCATTTACCTTCCTTTGTTTTAAATTTAGCTCCCAGAGCCTGGGCGGCATCTTCAATTACAATTAAATTATGTTTTTTGGCAATTGTCATTAATTTTTCCATATCGCAACATCTTCCATTTAAATGAACCGGGATAATAGCCTTAGTTTTGGATGAGATTTTCTCCTCTATTTTATTTGCATCAATAGTAAAATCTTCTCCAACATCTATTAAAATAGGTTTTGCCCCGCAATGAACAATTGCTGAAACCGAAGCAACGAAAGTATGAGCTACTGTTATAACTTCATCATTTTGTCTGATGCCTGCTGCTTCTAAGGCAAAAAATAAAGCATCAGTGCCGCTATTTAAGCCAATGGCATATTTTGTTCCAACAAAAGAAGCAATATTTCTCTCAAATTCTTCGACATCTCTTCTTAAGACTAAATCACCGCGAGAAAGCACATCATCAATCGAATTTAAAATCTCTTCTTTTAAGAGTTCGTAGTGCTTTGAAGGATTAACAAATGGAACTTTATATCCTAACATAGCAAGGTTTTTTTAGTTTATAAGTCTTTAATATCACCTCTTTAACCTCTTTCGGAGTTTTGGGTAAAAAGGTCTTTAAATTAGGTAAATGGCTTAAAATCTTTATATCCTCGTCTTTGGTT